>Ga0224507_10000061_pt1 | contig 41255 bp, 25 predicted proteins | sample SF_Jan12_sed_USG_3_FD_170159 | JGI IMG/M metagenome (GOLD analysis project Ga0224507, IMG submission 170159) | Sediment microbial communities from San Francisco Bay, California, United States - SF_Jan12_sed_USGS_13 | ecosystem: Environmental > Aquatic > Marine > Sediment | place: USA... | reverse complement strand
TATTTGTGCCGGAGGGGCATACCTGAAGTCCGGAAATCCGCTGCCAATAGGGACAGATGTTGACATTGAACTTTTAATGCCTCTCGGCGAATTGATGAATATGCCGAGCAAAGAGACATGTGTAAAAGTGGCAGGGACCATTATTCGCTCCAGTGAAGATGGTATAGCGATTGTGTTCGAGGAAGGTTTCCAAATTTTCTCACTCAACTAAAGATTTTCTGCGACAATCTATTTTTTGCCATCTGAAGTGTTTGTTTCACCCTCGGGTTTTTCCCATTGATTTCCCAGGCCGTTGTGAACGCCCAGTATTTCTAATGGACTGCTAAACAACACCGCCTTTCTTTATTTTTCGACAGGTTGGGCTCTTCCCTCCTCTATTTTAATAATACTCCTTTATTAAAGCCTTTCACTAACTGATCGTTTTCCAGATTCCTTCATATTTTCCAGCATCGGTAAATGCAGTAACCCATAGCCGTTTTACCTGCCATCCTTCCACCTGCCGACATCTTTATTCCCGTCAGGCGTACTGGTTCCAAATCCCTTAAACCTGCCGTTGGCAAACTGGCCGCCATACCCTGGAGCTAGTGCCATCTGGGTGCAGTGTTGCTGATGCAGAATGAAACACCTGTTCGTTAATTGCAACAGCATCGTAACATATTGTTTTAGCTAATTATAATTAAAACGCTACAAGCAATGTTGCATTTTGCATCATTTTCCCCTTAATGGCATTTCAGGCGAAAAATACACATAAATCATATGAAAACAATGCGTTACCCATGAATTTAATTATGGTACGTCGTTTGCAACCTTAGGGTAAGAGAAACGAAAACCGTCAAACGACGGAAGGAGATTAAATCATGACCGGAACTACCAAAAAATATAACGCATGGGATCGTATCATGATGGCAATCACTTTTTCCGAGGCTGATGACGAAAAGTCGGCGAGGGAACTGCTTGATACGGGAAAAACGGAACAACATCCTGCTGCGAAGCTGAATAATGAGATTGAATGCGGAAATTGCTGCGTTCCTAATGCCTTCGCGGATATCGGATGGGGCTTGTTCTTATCCAACATGAGAAAAAATTAACAATACACACATATATAATTGAAATGATCACGGGGGATAAAATGGAGTTTTTCAGCATATTCAAAAAGAACAGGAATGTGCAAAACATTCATGTTACTGAACGCAAACAAAATATATTAAATGCTGCGGCGGCGGCTGTAGCCTTCTCAGATGAGGGAGAGCATGAGACAGCTCGCAGCATGATCGATAGAACCAAAGGTAACCATACGATCCTGATGATCGTGAACGGGGATAACTTTTCCCAGACCTTGAATGATTACGCATTGGAGATGGCCAAACGCCTTGACTACGATCTCATGGCACTGCATGTAACAGAAGCACCTCTTTCATTGTCAGAAGAAAAGAGAGAAACAGCAATTTCCGCTTTCAGAAAATCGTGCATGAAAAATGTAAGAGCCCTGCAGAAGAAAGCGGAAAAGATTGGTGTTTCAGTCAGCAGTGTCATCGAGTGCGGGAACCAGGATGATGTCGTAGCAAAACTTCATGTCCAGTATCCGGGTATGCGCTATGTCCTCACCGAACCTGATCCTGATATCGTTAGAAGCGATGACGGCCATGCGGCAATACCTGTCTTTGACCTCGGAAGTTTCCAGCCTTCTGCAGCTTGAAAGGAACAAAGCGTAGAGCGGCAAGGAAGCACCTGCCTTCGTACTTTTCACCGGGGAATTATCCAATTTAATTAAAATTTGCCTGTCATTACAGACCTCCCTGGACTGGATAATTTTTTCCGGCCGGGGTAAAATAATAATGTGTTGTGCGTAAAGACACCGGTCATGTTTTGTGATCCTTGCCTTCTTACCCCTTCTGACTCATATGATTATTTAACAATCGAATAGAAGAGAAGCAAATGACACCTGAAATCTTACTTGTTCTTGGCGTACTATGTGTTGCCATCCTGCTTTTTATTTTTGAATGGGTACGGGTCGATGTTGTCGGCATTATCATGATGGTCGCCCTGCCGCTGCTCGGACTTGTGACTCCCCAGGAAGCCATCAGCGGCCTGTCAAGTAACGCCGTTGTTTCCATTATCGCGGTAATCATTATCGGTGCAGGTCTTGATAAAACCGGGGCAATGAACTCCCTGGCGCGTATTATCCTCAAATTTGCCGGCAAAAGTGAAAGTCGGATTATAACACTCATCGCCTCGACCGTTGCCTTTATTTCCAGTTTTATGCAGAACATTGGGGCTGCCGCCCTGTTCATGCCGGCGGCACGACGTATCGGCAGGCAAACCGGTATCCCGGTTTCACGAATCCTTATTCCCATGGGGTTCTGCGCGATTATCGGCGGCTGTTTAACCCTCATCGGCTCAAGCCCTTTAATCCTTGTGAATGACGTCATGAAGATCTCTAATCCTGACGTGGAACCTTTCGGTCTTTTTGCGGTTACCCCGATCGGCGCTGCTTTGGTTGTCGCTGCACTGGTGTACTTTATTGTCCTGGGCCGCTTTGTACTGCCGAGTGCCGAGGGAGAGGAGGGCGGCGGCCCCATGTCGGTGATCTTGAAAAATACCTATCGTGACATGGGAACACTTTTTGAACTCCATGTACCTGATACTTTCAGCGGACCGAAATCGCTGGAATATTTATCCATCCGCCCGCACTATTTTACTACTGTCATTGCTGTATCGCAGACCAAGGGTAATCGGAAATTCTTTGCCCCGAAAAGAGAAACTGTCATTTCAGCAGGGGACGACATCGCGGTTGTCGGCACCCGTGAAATGGTCGAAAGGATGGCAAAAAATCTGGGGTTTGTGCTCAAAGAGGAGTTGGTCAGTTTTTCCGAGGACCTTTCCCCGAACAATGCCGGCATGATTGAGGCCATCATCACCCCACGGTCAGAGCTTGCCAGAAAGACCATGCGGGGTTTTGATTTCCGTAAACGTTATCAAGTGAATCCTCTGGCAATTTTTCGGGGGAATAAAGTTTTTGTTGCCGGGATATCGGACATTATTCTGCAACCTGGAGACGCATTGCTTCTCCAGGGACGCTGGGAAAAATTTCATGTTTTGAAGGGTAAACCGGACCTGGTGTTTACCGAAGAGGTCCAGGGCGAAATAATCAAGACCGAAAAGGTTAAAGTAGCCGTGGGATGCCTTCTGGTTTCACTCACTCTGATACTCGGTTTCCACGTCCAGCTTTCGATTGCACTGCTTGCCGGTGCACTGGGCATGATTCTAAGCGGTGTCATGACCATAGATGAAGCTTACAAATCGGTGGACTGGATGACCGTCTTTTTACTGGGCGGCCTCATTCCCCTGGGAATAGCCTTTGAGAAAACGGGCGCGGCCCGATTCATTGCCGACACTATTATGGGCTCAATTGGCACTGTTCCGCCAATCGTATTGCTTACTGTTATCGGATTGTTGACCTCGTTTTTTACCCTGGTCGCCTCCAATGTCGGGGCAACGGTTCTCATGGTTCCCCTTTCCATGAACATGGCTGTTTCTGCAGGTGCAGATCCGCGTATGGCCGCACTTGTAGTCGCTGTAGCCTGCTCCAATACCTTTATTTTGCCGACCCATCAGGTGAATGCACTCATCATGCGGCCTGGAGGGTATAAAACCATTGATTACTTCAGGGCGGGATCAGGTATGACAGTCCTGTACCTGATTGTTATGATGACCATGATCTATTTTTTCTACGGTGTGGCTGCCTGATAGCACATATACATATCCGGCCATTGTTTTTTTTATGATGGCCAGGCAATTTCGAATGTGAGTGCTCAGGGTCGGACCATGCTAACTTCTTGTAGTGCTGTGAAAAATATTCACTAATGTGACCGGAATTGGGCTAAGAAACAACTTTTTGACCCTCAAAAGCCTGCTTTTTTAAGAACAAAACATATGGCACGCGCCAACAGACACTCTGTTCCAAGCATTTTCCGGCATGTCTCCCATACGTGTCAAAATGTAGCTAACATGCTATTTTTTGGTTTCTCTTTTGATTTGTCCGTTTTTTAATTAGGGTCATGACCCTAATTAAAAAACGGGGCCCTCTATTCCATCATATTTAACAGTTTTCAATAACAAGCTATATTTTCAAGCGAACATGCCAACTTCAACAGGACAAGACTTTTGGGTTTATGATGGGACTAATGAACCATTTATAGTGGCTGACATTATCACCGCAAGGGGGGCTTCCTCCTCTCCAAAAAATTTTAGCGTATACAACAATAAGTTGTATTTTGCCGCAGATGACGGCTCACAAGTGGTCGGGAGTTGTGGGTCTATAATGGAGTAGTTCCTCCAGGCATTGTGGCTTATATTTACTCTGGCGCCGCAAGTTCTGACTTGTATCATTTGAAGGTATACAATACCAAATTATACTTCGGTGCTAATGATGGCCGCACGGTTATGAAGTATAAGTCTTATGATGGCGTTAACCCTCCGAGAATGGTTGCTGATACTATCACAAATGCGGGTAGTTTTGATCCATCCGATTTCTTCGTTTGTAAATCAAAGTTATATTTTATGGGGAGGGATGATTTAACAGATTTGGAACTTGGGGGTATTATTTCAGGTCCTTCCCTTGGCCAATGTTTCTGACTGCCATAACGAACAGCGCAAAGTATTAAGTATACTCATAACGGGCAATTTGTGTTGTGTGATGAATCAAGTTGTCCTTTGAATATAGTCAGTACTAATACTAAATAGAAATCAAATGTTCTCAACTTGAGATTAACTTATAGTTATTCCAACCAAGGTAAATCCTGTTTCAGATTATTATTGTTAACAACAGGATTTACCTTACTCTGTTGTCTCAAGATAATTTTGTCTTTGTCCCTATTGCGAATGAGATTATCGATCTTTTAAAGATTAATCGCAGACTTTCGGATAGGGACATTATGCGGGTTTTATAACGAATACTCAGAAGTTTTCCCTGCAAGGATTTGCTATAAGGATTTCGAAAAACCGGCAAAGACATTGTACCTTCTAATCTTTTTTTTATGGAGGCATGATGAGAACAACAAGACAAGAGTTTGCAGCGTATATTGGCATTGATTGGGCCGATCAGAAACACGACATCTGTCTCAGCGCCTCAGTCGAAGGCAAAGCCGAGTATAAAAGAATCTCCAGTGCCCCTGAAGCGCTGTCAGAATGGTTATCTCAGCTTCGTCAGCGTTTTCCGAAAGGAAAAATTGCAATCTGTCTTGAGCAATCAAGAGGTTCTCTTGTTTATCACCTTATGATCTATGATTTTATAGTCCTTTTTCCCGTCAACCCGATGACACTGTCCAGGTATCGGAAAGCCTTCAACACGAGTGGTGCAAAGGATGACAAGCCAGATGCTGACTTACTTCGCGAGTTGATATGTGTTCACCGTAAACACCTCCGGCCATGGTATCCTGATGATGAAACGTCACGAAGCCTAGCGCTTCTTGCCGAAGCTCGTCGCAAGGCTGTTAATGACAGGGCAAAATATACAAACCGGCTGCAGGCTGTTTTGAAAACTTTCTTTCCGCAAGCCTTGGAACTTACAGGTGCTCGTCTCTATGATAAAGTGTCGCTTGCTTTCCTTGAAAGGTGGGAACAACTTGAAGACATACAACGTGCCCAGGACAAAACCATACGCAAATTTTACACTTCTTTGAGAAGCAGATCTACCCGACTCATTAATGAACGTTTGCACCTTATTCGTTCCGCAACCCCATTAACTAAGGACAACGCAATTATCAAAAGTTCGATCATTACAGTACGACTGCTGGTACGCCAATTACTCTCCTTGCAGGAATCTATTAGCGAGTATGACCTGGCCTTGACAGAAATGTTTGAACAACACCCGGACAAAGACATTTTCGGAAGTTTCCCAGGAGTTGGCGAGGTTTTAAAACCCAGGTTGCTTGCAGCCTTTGGGACAGATCGGAGGCGATTTGAGAAAGCTGAGAATATCCAGGAATATAGCGGTATAGCGCCTGTAACAAAAAGAAGTGGAAAAACAACCATCGTCCATAGGCGGCTGGCTTGTTCGAAGTTTTTATTGCAGACGTTTCATGAATTTGCCAGGTGTTCACTCAAGAAGTCGGTTTGGGCTAAAGCGTTTTATGAGATGCAGCGTGAAAAGGGGAAAGGGCATCATACAGCTATTCGTTCCCTCGCATTTAAATGGATACGGATTATCCACCGTTGTTGGCGTGATCGTGTTTGTTATGATGAGGTGATCTATCTCAAATCTTTGCAAAGAAACCAGTCTCCGTTGCTGAAATATATCGCAAACTAAATACCGGTATGAATTTTATGTTTGACAGAACAACTCAGAAGTCTGCGACAACCTTTTATAACGATCTGAAAGGTTTTATATTGTCTCCTGTTTTTTATGTGTTTTTTCCATTTTTTTCCCAGGTCGTTGTCATCGCCAGAATTTCCAGTGGACTGCGGGTTCGACTCCCGCCGCCTCAACCATATAAATAACCGATATTAAAAAGATTGTTTCTTTTTGGTATCGGCTATTTTTTTTCTTCATCGAAAATATTATACATGTTCACGTAAATTATTCTGACGATCCTGCAGATTGTACATCTTGAAACTCGCTTTTCTACCTTCAGTATCAGGAGCAGCACACCCAAACCAGGTGCACCACAATTATTACCTGCAGAAAAGACTTGTGAACTCTTTTATAAAAAATCATTGAAAATCCAGAGGCAGCAGGGTCTGCAAAAAATCTGCGAAAAGCATTCACCTGTCGCAATGTATTGGAAATGTTGAAGATATCCTGATTGAAGAAGAATTTTTAAGGTGGACTATTGAGCGAAAAAAAAAAGACAGGAGGGATATTGGCGGGAGAGAACGAATAACAGGGCATATCTTTCGGGGCTAAGAAAAGTAATCAATATTTAAGGTTTTTTTGGGAAAGAAATACATAGTTACCCCCATACTGAAAATTGAGGCGGTTCGATACAATTATTTTAATTATGTGAAATTATGAAGGAGGAGTAATAGATTAATGATTTGTTTTAATTAGGAATAGCATGCAGTTTAAGGCAAATTTTAGTGCTGATATTCCTCATCTCTTAAATGAGCTCAACATTTCGCTGATATTAAGTACATATCAAGCGGGCAAGGTTATTGTCATCGGGTCAGATGGTCAAAATCCCTATCAGCTTGTCCGCGATTTTGATCGGCCAATGGGAATGGCCTTTCAGGATGACATGATGGCCTTGGCATGCAGCATGAGTGTTACTGTTTTCAAAAATGATCGCCAATTGGCAGTCACCTATCCCAAAAAGCCTAACACCTATGACGCATTTTTCTTTCCTGTTCAGTCTAACCGGACTGATTTCATAGATATGCATGACCTGGCCTATACTTCTCAGGGCCTCGTTGGTGTTAATACCGCTTACAGCTGCCTCAGTAGAATTGATGGTCAGTACTCGTTTAATCCCATCTGGAAGCCATTTTTTATCTCCGACCTTGTGAGTAATGACAAGTGTCACCTTAACGGCCTTGCTGTCGATTCCCGTGGCGATATTAGCTATGTAACCGCGTTTTCGGATACGGACGTTAAGGATGGATGGCGTACCAACAAACTGCAAGGTGGCGTGCTGGTCGATGTTCCTAATAATAAAATAGTCCTCAGAAATCTTCCCATGCCTCATTCACCGCGCCTCTATCAGGGGGACCTGTACGTATTACTGTCCGCGTCAGAAAAGTTGGTCAAGGTTGATGTGGAGAGTGGAAGCTATACCACCATAGCCAAGATTGATGGATTTATTCGCGGGCTGAGTTTTGTTGATAATTACGCGGTAATAGGCGTTTCCAAATTAAGAAAAACTCATACATTTGCTGACCTCTCCATTGCCAAGAAAAAATTGTCCGCCGGTGTGGTGATTGTGGACCTCACATCGGGTGAGATAGTAGGTGAAATCAAGTACGGAAGCGATGTCGACGAGATTTATGATGTCCACGTTCTTCCTGGAATCAGGCGAGCCAATATCATGAACTTCATACAGTCAATACAACATCGGGCCCTGATTACCCCTTTTGGGTCTGGATGGGTGGATGCCAATAAGGAAAATCAATTGTCAATGGAGCTGAATAATGCGTAAAAAAATTACCGGTTATCGTTATGGATCCCCTTATCAGAAAAATCTCTTTAACAGTTATGGGGTTGATGAGGCCTATTTGGTAACTCGGCGGCAGCGTAGAGCTGTTCAGCGTTTATTGGAAAAAGCAGAGACCGGCAGTTGTGATCCGAAAAAGAACCACCGTTTGATAAGAGAATTTACCAAGGCGTATACCGGCTCTCCCTGGCATAGACGTTTTGTGTCATCGGTGACTGTCATGTCGTTGGTGGTGGCTTTGCAGGTGGCCCCAAGCGAGGCGAGAACCTTACCCGTCGATTCAACAGTATTCCAGGGAATTACACAGTTCCTCAATAATGCCCAGCTATTACTCGTGGACGGCGACAGCGATGTCAAGGAGGTCAGTGACAAAGTCTCTGTACCCGAAAATGTATCGCTGCATCTATCCGTTGGTCATGCAAGTGTTGCCAATGGATATATTGAAAAGGAAGCTCATGCGCTGGTGCTCGACGATGATTCGGATTTAATTGATTTACGCACACAAAATGTCCTGACGGTTATTGATACATCAGTTGCTGACTGGCGGACGATGAAATCCGCGGTAAGTGCCGGCGAGGTTTTATTGCTGGAAGAAAACGATGACTCCCTCGCTAAAATCCTCGCCAAACTGGAGAGTATGGAGCAGGTAAGTGCCATTAATATTTTCTCCCATGGCTCGAAGGGCAGACTTCATTTTCAAGATGGTGTCATTTCAACCCAGGCCCTTGAAGATGACCGCGAGATGTGGGCAACTATTAGCCGGCATCTCTCTAAAGATGGAGATATTCAACTGTTTGGCTGCAATGTTGCTCAAGGCGAGGAGGGCAAGCTGTTTATACAAACACTCGCCGATATTACCGGAGCGGATGTTGCGGCGTCCATGAACCCAACGGGAAACGAGCATGACGGTGCCGACTGGGAACTGGAGGTGGCGGTTGGTCAGGTTGATCGTCACACATTTATAGACCACAATGCTTTACATTTCTTTCGTGGTGTCCTGGCCTGGACCGGTACTATCAACTTTGACAATGTCCAGAACGAGGGGAGCTACTCTGGAGGAGCGGATTACGACGCTTCGGTTCTCAACGCACCGGGGGGGGCTTATACTCTCGTTGCCGACGGTCTTTCAGAAGGAACCTATCATGCCGGATACTTTGGTTCGGACTATAATAAAATTTATACCAACCAGCTTGAGTCTCAGTTAACCCTCTATTTTTCCGGTGGTGCTTCATTTGATGCCACTTCCATTCTTATAAGTAATTGTAGCGGCACTGCAAAAACTTTCAAGTTGACATCTGAACATGGTGATTCAGCCACCAGTAGCAGTATCGATGACATTGGGAGTCAGACAGTGAATATGTCGGGTTTTACAGGTATCAGCAAACTCTATATAACCAATAATGCCGGTGGGTTGCTGGAGTGTATCAGTGTTGATGATTTTGCCGTCACCGATGTCGCACCCAATACTCCGCCTACATTGGGCGGTACCTTTACAACTGCAGGCACGGTTAACGATAACGCAACAACGACTCCTTTCAGCGGCGTAACAGTGGCGGATGCCGATGGAAATCTTGTCAGTGTATCGATTAGCTATACTGCTGCGAACGGAACATTAAGCGGGACCGGCCTGACAGGAAGCGCCGGCAGCTATACCGTAACATCCGCATTACCTGCGACACTTACCAGTAATTTGCAGAATCTTGTGTTTACGCCGACACCTAATCAGGTGGCTGTAGAATCTGACGTTGTTACTACATTCAGCTTGACTCCCAACGATGGCTGGGTGAATGGAACACCGGATAGTACCACCCAGATCACCGCTACCTCTATTAACGACAATCCAACCATCACCAGTAACGGCGGTGGAACGACTGCTTCAGTAAATGCGGCTGAGAATCAAACCGCTGTTACAACAGTGACGGCTACGGACGTCGACCCAGGTACGATACTGACCTACAGCATCTCCGGCGGTGTGGATGCGGCCAAGTTCAGCATCAACGGTTCAACCGGCGTTCTGACCTTTACCAGTGCACCGGATTACGATTCTCCCGCCGATATCGGCGGGAACAATGTGTACGATGTCCAGGTTACGGTGACCGATAACGGTCTCGGTAACCTGACCGATGTGCAGGATATCGCCGTTACGGTAACCAATGTCAATGAGAATCCGGTAATCACCAGTAACGGCGGCGGCGCGACGGCGTCAGTGAATGCACCGGAGAACCAGACCGCTGTCACCACGGTGACGGCAACGGATCAGGATGCAGCCGATACGCTGATTTACTCGATCAGCGGCGGCGCGGATCAGGCCAAGTTCGCAATCAACGGCAGTACCGGTGTTTTGACCTTTCTCAGCGCCCCGAATTTTGAGGCTCCCACCGATAGCGGCGCTAACGGCATCTACGACGTGCAGGTGACGGTCACCGACAATGGTAGCGGCACCTTGACCGATGTGCAGGATATCGCCGTAACGGTAACCAATGCCAATGAAAATCCGGTCATCACCAGCAACGGCGGCGGGGCATCGGCGTCAACCGCAATTGATGAAAATACAACCAATGTTACCACGGTGACAGCTACGGATGTCGATTCCGGTACGACCCTGACCTACAGCATCTCCGGGGGTGCCGATGAGGCCAAGTTCAGCATCAACGGTTCAACCGGTGTTCTGGCCTTTGCCAGTGCCCCGGATTACGATTCTCCCGCCGATATCGGCGGGAACAATGTTTACGATGTCCAGGTGACGGTCACCGATAACGGCATCGGTAACCTGACCGATGTGCAGGATATCGCGGTAACGGTGAACAATGTCAACGAGAATCCGGTAATCACCAGTAACGGCGGCGGCGCGACGGCGTCTGTGAATGCACCGGAGAACCAGACCGCTGTCACCACGGTGACGGCAACGGATCAGGATGCAGCCGATACTCTGACCTACTCGATCAGCGGTGGCACGGATCAGGCCATGTTCGGAATCAACGGCAGTACCGGTGTGCTGACTTTTCTCAGTGCCCCGAATTATGAAACTCCCTCCGACAGTGACAGTAACAACGTTTATGACGTACATGTAACCGTCACCGACGATGGCAGCGGCACCCTGACCGATGTGCAGGATATCGCCGTTACGGTAACCAATGCCAATGAGAATCCGGTCATCACCAGCAACGGCGGTGGGGCAACGGCGTCAACCTCAGTGGACGAAAACACCACTAATGTAACCACGGTGACGGCCACGGACGTCGATTCCGGCACGACACTGACCTACAGCATCTCCGGGGGTGCCGACTCCGCAAAGTTCAGCATCAACGGTTCAACCGGCGTTCTGACCTTTGGCAGTGGTCCGGATTATGAAACTCCCACTGACAGCGGCAGTAACAATGTGTACGATGTCCAGGTGAAAGTCACCGATAACGGCACCGGGAACTTGACCGATGTGCAGGATATTGCGGTAACGGTGAACAATGTCAATGAAGCGCCGGTGATCACCAGTAACGGCGGCGGTGCGACGGCGTCTGTGAATGCACCGGAGAATCAGACCACTGTCACCACGGTGACGGCAACGGATGAGGATACAGCCGACACGCTGACCTACTCGATCAGCGGTGGCGCGGATCAGGCCAAATTCAACATCAACGGCAGTACCGGTGTGTTGACCTTTGTCAGTGCGCCGGATTACGATTCTCCCGCCGATATCGGCGGGAACAATGTGTACGATGTCCAGGTGACGGTTGCCGATAACGGCACCGGTAACCTGACCGATGTGCAGGATATTGCCGTAACGGTAACCAATGCGAATGTTGCCCCGGTGATCACCAGTAACGGCGGCGGGGCGTCGGCGTCAACCTCTGTCAATGAAAATACCACCGCTGTCACCACGGTGACAGCTACAGACGACGATTCCGGCACGACACTGACCTACAGCATCTCCGGTGGTGCTGATGCTGTAAAGTTTAATATCAACGGTTCAACAGGCGTTCTGACCTTTGGCAGTGTGCCGAATTATGAGTCTCCCTCCGACAGCGGCAGTAACAATGTGTACGATGTCCAGGTGACGGTCACCGATGACAGCCCCGGTAATTTGACCGATGTGCAGGATATTGCGGTAACGGTGAACAATGTTAATGAAGCGCCTGATTTCACGGGGACACCGTCGATTTCCGGCATTCCTAAGACGGGCGAAACATTGAGCCTGGTTGATACAGGCACAAAAGATGAAGATGGTGACTCGGTCACTCTCTCTTATCAGTGGCATTCAGATGATGTTGATATCGCTGGTGCTGTTTCTGCAACGTATACCTTGACAACAGAGGAATTACTAAAAACCATTACCTGCACCATTACCGCAGATGATGGACAAGGGGGAATTACGCCATTCACCACAGCCGGTTTCTATGTAAAAAATAAGTTCCCCTGGAATATGTTCATTCCGATTATAGTTTCACCAAAAAATACTTCAGGAGGCGGGCAGTAAGATACCCTATTCCCAGGCACATTATTATTTCGGGTCATCCCCCTGGGCGAGCGGGATGACCCGAAATAAAACATTATAAAAAGGGGAGGATGCTTTTTTCATCCCCTGAAACTTAGTGTCCTTCCCTTTCGCTTTTCCCCCGTTGAAACTGGCAAGAACCTTTGTCAGGATCGGTTTAACGGTTATGATCAGGCCTGAAATTGTTTTTGTGAAAGAGTATGGGTTCCGTTTTTAGACGTACAAAGGAGCAAAATTGACTTTGGTGAGTTTTGCCAAGTGGGATTCGGCCGCCTTTCACATTGCATAAATTAGCGGGTTAAACCTTCACTGTTTATTTAATAAATGGTCATGGCCTGATATTACTTTTCCCAAGTGCTTTTCAGGCAGGACCTATTTTTATTCATTCCATCCCTCCCGTATAAAATTACCCCCTTTTATGTGTATGCTATTAAATACACTGTTTTGTTAAAACTATAATTTTTTATACTATCTCGAAGTCGATTGAATTTGTTTTCTGTATGTTTCCCAGTGGGAACTTACTGTTTTTAATGATAATGATATTTTTTCCCATTAAGGGTATTTGCTGGCAGGCATTTTGCAAGTTCAACCAGAATGTGAATACGTTCGGCAGTTGACGTGTCGATCATGATATCTACTTAACCCTTACCTTGAGATGGGAGAAAAGAATGGTAAAAAATAAGGTTTTTGTCTGTTTTGCATTAATATTCTTTATTCTGACTGTTGGTGTTTCGGTAAACGCCAAACCGAACAAGCCTGGGGGCGGAAACACTTCTCAGAAAGCTGTTGATTACGATAAAGACGGATACAACTCCAAGCGGGATTGCAATGACAATGATCCCGCCATTTATCCTCGGGCCGAAGAAATATGCGGCGACGGGATAGACCAGAATTGTGACGGAAATGACGAACCGTGTACGGTGACCTGTACGGACAGTGACGGTGACGGCTTTGCTGTTGAAGGTGGAGATTGCGGTCCGGCTGACTGTAATGAATCAGACATTTCAGCGTATCCCGGAGCACCGGAAATATGCGGCGATGGCATAGACCAGAACTGTGATGGCGTCGACGAGCCATGTACAGGAGGAGGCCCGCATGCCCGATTGACCTTCAGCGGTTATCCGCAAAATTGCCTCAGCTGTCATGATGCCGAGGCAAATGAAATGTTTGGCTCCACCCATTATCAATGGACCGGGGAGGCACCTGATATGGTGAACAGTCCTGAAATTCCGCAGGGCAAACTCACGAATGCCATCAACAGCTACTGCATCAATATCGCAGGGGACTGGCCCGTATGCGGATCGTGCCATACCGGACGAGGGAAAAGGCCTGATGACCCGAGCGCCGGTCTTGAAAACATTGATTGTCTGGCCTGTCACAGCGAGGAATATGCCACAGCCAGAAAACGCCTGCCCGATGGATCTTTGGGCGTGGAAAATCCGACTGACTCCATGGTGCGGAATGTTCAGGCGCCAACCAGGGCAAACTGTCTGATGTGTCATGCCAAGGCAGGCGGTGGGGATGGTGTGAAGAGAGGTGATCTTTCCCTTGCAACCATTACCAACAATGATGCTCATTTTGATGTGCATATGAATACCGCCGGCAGTGATCTGGCCTGTCAGCAATGCCATGTTTTCGAAGCGCACCGGGTGATCGGTAAAGGTTCGGACCTCCGGCCGACCGATGATACAGTGCGGGGTTCCGAAGTAGCCTGTGTAACCTGCCATTCCGGCAAAGACACCCTGGACGGACATGACAATACAACCATAGGAAGGCATGTGGCCCGGGTGGCCTGTCAAAGCTGCCATATCCCGACGTATGCAAAGGTCGCCACGGAAACCCACCGCGACTGGCGTTTGCACCATGACAACAGCCCCGCTGACGGTGTTTCCGGCCCCGGGCATCCTTATACCGTCAAGGAAAGCAATCTTATACCGGAATACAAATTCTGGAACCGGTTGAGCGATAACTACCTGCTCGGTGATGATGCATCCATTACCTATGATGCTGCAAAGAACACATATCCGACGTCCAGGCCTTTGGGTGACAATCAGGACGGCAAACTGTATCCATTCAAGTATAAGACGGCGACCCAGCCCAAGACCATTGCCGATAACACCCTTATTGCCCTTGACACTTTTGAATACCTTAAAGCATCAGGGAATGTAGTAACTGCAATTGAAAAGGGACTGGTCAATACGGGTTATTCTGCCTCGGAGCCCTATGAATGGGTTGACACAGATACCTATCAGTTGCTCAATCACGGCGTAAATCCGTCATCGGAAGCACTGCAGTGTTCCAGTTGTCATGGAAATACTAACCGGATGGACCTGCAGGGTGAACTGGGCTACGGTTTGAAAGGCGACAGAGGTACAGTCTGCACCCAATGCCATGACATCAAGGAACATAAACCGTTTACAACAATACATGACATACATGTGAAGGATAAAGGATATGACTGCTCCAGGTGTCATACTTTCTCAAGACCCGAGAGGAGCTTGAGATAACCGTAACATTCACCTGTTTCACTACCTGTCAACAGAAGGGGAGCCGTAAAGGTTCCCCTTTTTTCTGAGGTACTTCCCGACCAGTCCCATGCCAGATTGCACTGGCATCTTTATTTTTGAGAGGCTAAAATAAAAAAATGGTCATCTCAAGCGGACCTTCAGTGAATAATCATAATTCAACCTCTGTTTACCAAGAGGATACATTGGTCGGACTTGGTTCTGTCCACCTGTAATTTGAATTCCCGGAGAGATATGAAAGAGAATAACCTCAGCCGTGATCAAGTTGTTCTTCAATCCCTGAATTATTGCGCGCAGGCATTTCTGAAATCCCGCGAGTTCGAGCATTCGACATATACAGTGTATGAAAACTGCAAGAAATTGATCGGTGCCACTGCCGGGTATGTTGCCCTTCTGTCTGCAGACGAAACCCTGAACGAACTTCTTTTTCTGGATATGGGAGACCTTCCATGTGACCTGGATCCGGATTTGCCTATGCCGCTCCGCGGATTTCGTGCCGAGGCTTATTCAACCCAAAAAGTAGTGTACGAGAATGACTTCCGGCAAAGTGAATGGCAGCAATATCTGCCGGATGGGCACGGCCTGCTGGATAATGTCTTGTTCGCACCGCTTGTCATAGATGAAAAGGCTATCGGCATCTTCGGTTTTGCCAATAAACCAGGCGGCTTTAGTGACGATGATGTTCTTGTTGTCAGTGCTTTTGCCGAACTGGCAGCAATTGGCCTGATGAAAAACAGGGCAACGGAGAACCTTGAAAAAAACGTAAACCATCTCCATGCACTCATGCAGACTGCCAATGATGCTATTATTACGGTTGATCAGCAGGGGGATATTTGTTTCTGGAACAAGGCAGCGGAGAAATGCTTCGGCTACAATGCTGATGAAATTGTCGGCAAGCCATGCACATGCATTGTGCCGGAAAAATATGTGAAGGCCCATGAGGATGGCTTTGCCAGGGTTGCGCATACGGGAGTTTCAAAGCTTGCCGGACGTCAAGTTGTAGTTGAAGGGCTGAAGAAAACCGGTGAGACCGTCCCGGTTGAACTTTCGGTATCAAAATGGGAAGTCGATAACGATGTTTTTTTCACCGGCATAGTTCGCGACATCACCATACGCCGACAAATGGAAGAAGAAGCTCGAATTTCCGAAAAGCGTTTGCGGGATATTTTCAAGCTGATGCAGGGCGGTGGAGGAGTTTATAAAGCAACCGATGATGGAGAAGACTTCATTATAGTTGAATTCCACAGACCCAATGATATGGAAGATGTAAAGGAGCTTGATGATAATCTGGCTGGCAGGAGATTCCTCGATGTTTTTCCGGCAAGCAAAGAACACGGATTGTTTAATGTCTTTCAACGTGTGTGGAAAACGGGGAAACCAGAATATCATCCGGTGACTGTCTATGATGGTCCAGCGATCAAGGCCTGGCGGTCAAATTATGTGTATAAAATTTCCACCGGCGAGATAGTTGCCCTCTATGAGGACATTACCGAAAGAAAGCGGATGGAAAAGGCGCTGCTTGAAAGCGAAAATTTATTCCGGAGCATTTTTGAAACAAGTCCGGATCCCATCAATATAAACAGATTGGATGACGGTAAATTCATACTGGTTAATAGTAAGTTTCTTGAATTAACCGGTTATGCTAAACGGGAAGTGATCGGCAGGTCCGCTCAAGAAATAAATTTATGGACGGATTTGGGGAAACGTGAACAATTTTTTGCCCAGCTTGTTGATAAATGGCAGGTAACTGATTTTGAGGCAGAATTCAGACGCAAGGACGGTAAAATTCTTACCGCACTCGTCTCCGCCAAACTGCTTTCATATCAGAATAACCCCCATATTCTTTCGGTTTGCCGTGATATAACAGAACTGAAAGAAACTGAGCAGGCTTTGCTGGAAGCACATAAAGAACTGGAAAAAAGATTTGAGGTCAGCACCGAGAAGTTAAAGGAGTCAGAGATAAAATATTCCTCCCTGGTCGATGCCCTGCTGACAGGTGTCTATATGTGCGTGGAAGAGAAAATCGTTTTTGTGAATGAGCAGTTTGTCGAAATGTTCGGGTACAGTAAAGATGAACTGCTGAGCATGAACATGAGTGATCTCATCCATCCGGAAGACAAGGGCAATGTTCAGTCAATTTTCGAAATCAAAGCATCTGGAGATACGTTTGAAGAAGAGTATGAAATAAGGGGGGTGCGGAAATACGGTGATATTCTTTACCTTTCAGGAAGAAACACCGATATCGAATTTAATGGCCGGCCGGCTGTTTTAGGAAATATTGCTGATATTACCAAACGGAAAGAGGCTGAAAAAGAGCTGCAGAAATCCGAGGAGGGACTGCGCATCCTTTCGGCACAACTTCTATCAGCAGAAGAACGGGAAAGAAAGCGCATCGCCAGCGAAATTCATGACAGTATCGGCCAGGCTCTTTCTGCAATAAAATTCAGTGTTGAGAGTTCACTCGTGGCAATGAGTGAACAATCTTTTTCATCAGCAGAAAAGTTGCTGGAAAAAATTATTCCGCTGACCCAGCAGTCCATAGATGAAGTCAGGAGGATAATAATGGATTTGCGCCCTTCAATCCTGGATGATTTGGGACTGGTCGCCACAATCTCATGGTTCTGCCGGGAATTTGAATCTATTTACACGAATATCAGTATTGAAAAAGAGATACATGTCGAAGAAAATGATATTCCTGTGCTTCTGAAAACAGTTATTTACAGAATACTGCAGGAAGCGCTGAACAATGCAGCCAAATACAGCAGCGCCGAACATATCCTTTTTCGTTTTGCCAAGACAGGGGAAAATCTGGAATTGCTGATTGAAGATACTGGCTTGGGTTTTGACATTGAAAAGGCCCTGTTGAGGGATGATGACCAGAGAGGGCTTGGGCTTTCCAGTATGAAGGAGCGTGCGACGCTGTCAGGCGGAACGTTTAATATCCTGTCAGCTCCGGGGATCGGAACCAGAATTCATGTTGTATGGCCTTTGAAAGTATTGGTTGATGAAAACAGGAAAATTAACGACGCTAAAGGGCTTGCCAATGAGCAATCCGAGTTGTGATAAAATCAGGCTTATGACAGTAAGGTGTGGTTACATTGAAACTAAGGTGTGGTTATATTGAAACGAGGCCTTTTCCAATGGCATAGGAAGTCAGGGCGGCAGTGTTTCGAAGGTCGAGCTTCTGCATCAGGTTGGAACGATGTTTTTCAACGGTCTTTAAACTGATGCAAAGGTGGTCGGCTATATCTTTATTTTTATTCCCTTCGGCAATCAGTTTCAGAATTTCCAGTTCACGTGCCGTGAGATCATCCAGGACGGATGTTGACCCGGGATTACTCTGGTTTTTCAGATAAGCATCAATGATCTTGTCCGATATGCTTGGACTGATGAACATTTTTCCATTCAAAACATATTCAATTGCCAGCAACAGTTCATTCTGGCCGGCGTCTTTCAGCATATACCCGTCAGCACCCGCCTTCATTGAAGCGACAATGTATTCATCGCTTTTGTGGACAGTGAGGACAATAATTTTAATGGAGGGATGCTGAGACTTGATTTCCTTAATTGCCTCCATGCCGTTCAGCTTGGGCATTGAGAGGTCAATTAATAATAGATCCGGTTCAAGATTGTCGACAATCCGAACAGCCTCCCGCCCGTCTCCGGCTTCCCCGATAACTTCAAGATTTTTCTGTGTGGAGAGCAGGGCGCGCAATCCGGCCCGCAGGATCGTGTGGTCCTCTGCAATGACAATTTTCTTTTTAAGTTCCATACATTTTTAAAGTAACCCAGAGTTTCGGCCTGAATGCAGCAGAGTAAATAATTTTTTTGCTCAGTACTTTTCTTTTTACGTACACCACATCGTAATATACAGCCTAATTCAAGCACAAATAGGGATTTGTCTCCATTTATTATAAAAGCAGCCTGATATATAAATAATTATCAGTATAACAGGTACTTCTGTCAAGAAAAAGGCATAAAATTTTTTATAAGAATCTGGGCAGTTACCGAAACATCAGCTTTACAGACCGTGGGGGCTCGATACTTGTGAGCAGGCTGCTTCTTGTTGAGAAAAATATATTCATAAGGGATGCGTTGCGAGAAATCGTACATTGCCGGTTTCCCTCTCTAATTGTCAAGGAAGTCCTGTGTCATGAAAATTGTCTGAGTGAAATGGGAGATTTCACACCGGATGTTCTGATCCTCGGGGCTACAGGCAACAATCGAAAGGATATGGAGGATTTACAAAAAATACGTGGATCGTTTCCTGCGACGGTCATAGTCTTTTTTACCGCTTATGAAAATGAAGAATACAGGAAAGAGGGGATTCTGAAAGGTGCCAATCATATCATTTCCAAGGAATTGTGGACCGGCAATGAAATTCTGGCATTGATAAAGACAATCCTCGCAACGAAAGAAAGCTGGGACAGGGAGTATGCTCAAGACAAGCTGATTGAAGAAGAATTTTTGCACCGTCCTATTGAACGAAGAAGAAGAGATAGAGGGGGGAGAGCGAAAGAGAGGGAATACCTCGAGCAAAACCCGGATCGGAGAGGATAGAGTTAATAATTACAGTCTTTTCTGAAGGGGAATACAGGGTTACCCCCATACTGATAACCGGGGTGATATAATAAAATAAATGAGAATAGTTATCATGGGCAGAAGTTATGGATGAGATGTATTCCGCAAGAACGAGGCAACAGGGAAGAATGTTTCTGAGCTACGTACTGTTGCAGACTTTTTAACCTGTTTTTATCAAACAGGATAATAGCGGCCAACCTGAAATCAGCTTTTAAATATTTTCAGTATTTTCAACATATTAATGCAAATTTCAGAAAAATTTCACTGTCAGGGATTCAATCGTTGTCGCTCAGCAATCACGTTGGAATCGAGTATCAAGGATTTGCATGTTGCTTGGAGGAAAGAGCATGAAAGAGAAAATCAAGAGAAAGAGAGGAACACTGTTCACAAAGATTCTTTTGCTGGCATTTATGCTGGTAATTGCTTTTGTCGGCGGGGTTCAGGGGGAAAACCTGCCCGGTTTGACCGTAACGGGTGTTGGCCCGAACGGCAGTGAGTCACACATAACGGCATACCGCTGGCTGGTGGAGGAGGACAAAAACTATCACGTCCAGAAAGACGGCACCGGAGCCGCATTATCTACCCCTTTTGATCCTAACTGGGACCAGGCTAATGATGGCATCCCGGGTGGCGAGACCCTGGCAGTAAGCTTCCACCGAAGTTACATGCCGGTGGTTGCCAAAGGATGCGTGGGTTTTGACGATGTTGTCGCGGCCAACCCGTCTGATTCCTGTGCGGCGGATGTATTGCCTGTGTTTGCACCAGATACCCAGTACTATGTTTCGGTCGTGCCGAGATCAGGTGCCTCCATCGGTGGTGCTTCGTTCAAGACAGACAATGAAGGTAATCCTGGAAATGTTACCGTTTTTGTCAACCAGCATCCAATTCCTACAGCGCAGATAACCATTCTCATCTTTGAAGACAACAATCCGATCAATAACGCGCCTGATCTGCCCGAGGAGGATCCGACTGTCAATGGCGGTGACATGAGCGGCTTCAAAATTATAGTTGAGGATGCGGGCGGCCGCTACGGGGCTTCAGCCGGTATCCAGACCACGGATGCTTTCGGCAACCCTCTGGGAACGACTTATGATACGGCCGGTAACGTCACCGGTTTTCAACCGCTGATTACCGGTCCGGACGGACGGCTGACCATCAAGAACCTGGCGCCCGGCAAGTACGGCATACAGGCGGTACCCCCCGGAGGGATAGGCTGGCAGCAGACCTCAACCATAGAGGGCACCAGGATTATCGATGCCTGGGTCAAGGCTGACGAACCGCCCTTTTTTGCCGAGTTCGGTCCGCCGGGTTACCACGTTTTTATCGGCTTCGTGAAGGAGTTCAACGCAATTTCGGCCGGTGGAGGCGTCGATATAAGCGGTAAGGTCGTTAATCAGCATATGTCGCGGCCGCCTGATTATGCATTTTACAATGGCAGCTGTTTCGGACACACTAATCCATGGGTTGGCTTGAACGACATGGCAGGCGGCGGTATCGGCACCGGAATCTACGCTGCAGCCACCGATGGAAATTGCAATTTCCTGATCCCGAACGTGCCGGACGGCAATTACCAGCTGGTGGTCTGGGACAACAACCTTGATTTGATTTTTGCTTTCAAGGGTATCACCATTACCGATGGCCAGTGCAACACGGCTAATGGATCCTGTAATCTTACCGATGTCCCTGTTTTCCAGTGGTTCCATCGTCAGGAGCATCGGGTGTTTGACGATCTCAATGCGAACGGCATCTGGGATAATACCGAAGGTGTCCTTGAAGGGCCGGGTGCACTGGAGCAGGGATTTAATTTACGCTGGCGTGACGGAACCATATACCAGGGCAATGTTTCAGATGGTGTGGGAGCCTTTACTTTTGATCAGGTGTTCCCATTTTTTTCCTGGCTGGTAGCCGAGGTGGACTTCGCCCGATTCGAGGCAACAGGAGTCACCGTCGTCGTAGATGAAGGCGGAGCTATTCCGGGATCCGTTCCGGGACCTGCACCGTACGATGATAATGACATAACTTTTGGACGCACGATCGCCCCTCAGGATCAGACCAACCCTGCCGATACCGAGTGCAACATTGGTACCACCGGCGTCCCGGGAGATCCTTTGACCGATGTCTGCAATGAGGGCACAGCCTACCGGGTTGAACACGGACCTGTTTTGAGCCAGGGATTCCAGGGCTTTATCGGCCAGACAAACGCTTTTCTCTGGGGCAAGCGCCACTATCCGGACGGGGAAAATGGTGGCATTTCCGGCATTGTCTTCTATGCCGTGACAAGGGCCGAGAATGACCCGGAGCTGGCAGCAGCTGAGGTATGGGAGCCCGGCATTCCAGGGGTTACGGTCAACCTCTACGCGTCAGCAGGGGTGGATCCTTTAACCGGGGTGGCTACCAAAGGGGCGCTTCTCAATACTACAACCACGGACAGCTGGGACGACTCGATCCCCACCGGCTGCAAGTGGGGCGACGGTGCTGCCGGTCCGTTTGAATGGAGTCCTGACGGCACCACCATGCTTCCGACCGACTGCTATGATGGCCTGCGGGTCTTCAACCAGTCACGGCCGGCGGTGTTTGACGGCGGTTATGCCTTCGACGCAGTTTGCGCTGACGGCGGCGGCATGCAGCCGGACGGCGCTTGCGCCGTCTTTACCAGCCCCATGCCGGTTGGTGACTATATTGTCGAGGTAATCGCTCCTCCCGGCTATGAGATGCTCAAGCCCGAGGACAAGAACGTCGATTTCGGGGACGAGTACCAGCCGGTTCCCGAGCTTTTGCCGCCGGCCTGTGTCGGCGACTTGCATACCATCCCGGACTACCTGACACTCTTTCCGGATGAGATGATTCCAGCGCCTTTTGCAGGCACGGAAAGAGCGCTCTGTGACAGGAAGCTCGTGACGCTGTCAGCGGGTGTTAATGCGGCAGCTGATTTCTTCCTGTTCACCGAGGTGCCGATAGCTGCCCACGGCTTCGGTTTCATCCTGGATGACACCCAGAACGAGTTCGATCCGAATTCACCTCAGTTCGGTGAAAAGTATGCGCCGCCGTTCGTGTCGGTCACTATCCGCGACTGGACTGGCAGAGTGATAAGTAAGACTCTTTCCGATCAGTACGGGCGTTATAATTTTCTGGCGCCTTCAACCATTACCACCAACCTGCCGGCACCAAGCGGCATGTCGCCCAACATGCTCACCACATGCATGAACGATCCGGGCGATGATCCGAACAGTTCGGATCCAAACCATAATTCACTGTACAGCACCTTCTGCTACACATTTCAGTACATGCCAGGGGTGACGACCTACCTTGATACCCCGATTGTTCCGGTGGCGGCCTTTACCGGGCCGGATCAGTTCCCGCTGGACTGCGAGTTTGCCGACGGCACACCGCGGATCTACAGTGTTGATGTCCAGACCAATGGCGCAGGTGGAGGCCCATATATTCCGACGCATGTTGTCACTAGCGGACCAGTACCGTTTAGGGGACTGCGTACTTTGGGTTTACAGACTATCACCATAACCTCCATGGGTACAGAGTCTGTGCCGAATCCTAATTACTGCAATCCTGCAGCCGGATTCTGCCCTGACGGTGCGGATACGGTCAATAAATTCGCCACCCGTGATTATGGGTTTGGTGCGCCTGGAACCGTAACCTTAGGAGACCTCGGGGCGCTCACATGCACTTGGGGTGAACCGATCACATGCACCATTCCAGCCAATAAATATGTTGGAAATATCGGCGGCCGTCAGTTGACTGTTACCAGGGCCAATGGTCAGTCAACCAGTTCTTCCGTTACGGTCCAGGTTGGCTTGAGGACCGGGAGTTCGGTTCATACCGTCTCAGGGGGTCAGTCAATTCAGTCCGTTATTGATACGGCAAACGTCAACGATCTGATTCTGGTTCCACCAGGTGTTTACAATGAACTCGTTGTCATGTGGAAACCGATCCAGCTGCAAGGGTATGGCGAGGGATCGGTGATCAACGCTGTCAAGGCGCCGACCGACAAGCTTCAGACATGGCGTCTCCTGGTGGATGGACTTATAACCAGCGGCGCAATCGATCTGTTGCCGGGTCAGGAGGCAGGCCTTGCGGCACCGGAACCCACCCAGCTTTTTACCGAAGAGGGGGCCGGTATACTGGTGCTCGCCAAAGCTTCTGGTGACCAGGCATTCGATTACTTTGGAAACAACAACCAAACGGACAACAGGAAAGCCCGCATTGACGGTTTCACTGTAAAAAGTGCCGACACCGGTGGTGGTATTATGGTGAACGGCTATGCCGACTACCTCCGGATTTCCAACAACCGCATCGCCAACAACACCGGCTTTTTCGGCGGCGGCATCCGGGTCGGCCATCCCGAATTGACAACAGTGGATCCTGTAGAAGGGATTATCTATACCGACAGTGATAACGACTACGTGTCCATCCACCATAACCAGGTGGTCTTTAACGGCGGCCTGGGAGGAGCCGGCGGCGGCATATCCATGTGCACGGGTTCCGACTCCTACACGATCACTGAAAACTGGGTGTGCGGCAATTTTTCAATGCGCGATGGCGCCGGCATAGGCCATATCGGACGAAGCGACGGCACCTGGACAGTACCAAGTAGCGGACCAGCGCCAATGAGAGTGTGGACGCTCGGAGATATACCACTCATCAAGGATAACACCATCATTTTTAATGAGAATTTTTTCCAGGGCCAGACTGTCTCCGGCGGCGGCATATTTATCGGCGGCGCTGCACCTCTTACACCCGGGGCTTTAAGCCCAGGTGCCGGCAACGTCCGGATCATATCCAACCTGATCCAGGGCAACTCGGCCGGCGCGGGTGACGGAGGCGGTGTACGCCTTTCCCGAATCAATGGGGAGGAAGTAGCTGCCAATCCGGATAATGAACCAATGAGAAATGGAAATCAGGGCCGGAACGACCCTCGGCCCTGGTATAAGGTGGATGTCTTCAATAACATGATCGTCAATAATGCGGCTGGCCTGGCTGGCGGCGGAATTTCTCTGCAGGATTCGGTGAATGTCAATATCGGTCACAACACCATTGCCAATAACGACAGCCTGGCAACAGCGGGTGAAGCTTTTTCACCAGGCAGTCCTAACCAGTCCACGGCCCAGCCTGGTGCCGGAATAGTATCCCGGGTCCACAGTACCGGACTGGCAGGCGCATCGGCAAGCGTGGGGACTTTCTCAAGTCCCGTCAGCTTTACCGACAATATCGTCCGGAACAATCGACAATTCTTTTTCCTGGTTGGTGATGGGACGCCGGGTGATCCTGGGAACGCGGGAACCTGGGGGCTGTGTCCAGACATCGGCGGTACGATTGCCGCGCTTACCTGCCCTGGCGGCAATAATCCGGTCTACAACGATCTGGGGGTTATCGGGACGGCAGGCCTATTCCCCGGCGGCACCTACAACCTGTTAACGCCGGGTACTCCGACAGATCTGTTCGTCGCTGAGTACTTTAACGGTGATAAATCTTCAGTGTTTCAGCCGGAGATTACCACTGCGATCCAGGCGCCCCCGGCCTTTGACGAGGGCGGCAACTTCATCCGGCCGCGATTCGGTCCATTGGCTCTATACAATGACGCAAATCCAGGCGATGGCAATCCCGGGAACCTTTTCGGTGACTATCATATTTTGTCTCCTTCTGAGGCTTTGAATGCCGGTTGGTCAACGATTCCTGAAACTGATATCGACGGAGATGACAGGACGGCATCACCAGACATCGGAGCAGACGAGGCACAGTGAAACTTGAAACTCAGCCGGAAAAGAACCGGCAGGGAATTATTTAAGGGGTGATACTTATGAAGATGAAAAAAATATACCGCATCCCGGTTCTGATGGCCTTTCTGCTGTTCGGTTCAGTTTTGTCATCAGAAGCAGTTGTTGATATCCAGTGTCCGTGTGATGTGAACGGTGACGGTGACTGCGAAGACATTAAGTTAACCGGTCCGCTACCAATGCGATACAACGAGCCTGCCCTGCAGGCGTCACTGGGAGTAACCTGTATGCACCTGGGTGGCGGTGACGGCTTTTCCGTTATGGCGGACGGAGAACCCAAATATATTTTCGGCTTTTCCGATCTGACAGGTATCCCTGAAGGAAATGTAATGCAACAGGGTATACTTGCAGCTGCATGGCCGGCACCGGCCATCGCGTTGAACCAGGGCCAAGAATTTTACCTGTCACTTACCAACGTCGGCATGTTGATCAGGCCGGATCTTTTTGACCCGCATACTGTCCATTTCCATGGATTTCCTCAATCTTCCACGGTATTTGACGGATTGCCGGAAAGCGGCATCTCCATCAGTATGGGAGCGACCCTGACCTATTATTACAACCTGGTCGAACCCGGCACCTATATGTACCATTGCCATGTGGAGGCCACTGAGCATATGCAGATGGGCATGCTTGGCAACCTTTATGTCCGGGCAGCGCAGAGCTTTGATGGTTACGGCGGCGATCCCGCCACTGTCGGCAGACTTGGTGGGAATACAGATCCCGCGGCACCTCTTGGCTATGTGTACAATGACGGTGACGGTTCCACTGCTTACGATGTGGAGTATCCCCTGCAACTCGGCGGCTTTGACCCGGAATTTCACGACGCAAGCTGGGAAGTTCAGCCCCTGCCGTTTGCCATGATGTGGGATCGCTATCCCATGATTAACGGTCGGGGATACCCGGACACTGTCAATGAAGGTGCCATGCCTCAACCACTTGATCCTGATACAGGGGAAGACCTGAATGGTATTGATGTGGATTCGCAGGTCGAAGATTCATTGATCATAGCCAGCCCGGGAGATCGCATCCTGCTGCGGCTGTCCAACCTCAACATTACCGTAACCCATACGCTGATCAGTCCATCCATCCCTATGACAGTCGTTGGTATAGACGCCAAGGAACTGAGAAGCACCGATAATCAGCCCCTTCATTACACAACTAATTCGGTAACCATGGGAGGGGGGATGTCGGCGGACGTCATTCTCGATACAACAGGTATAGCAACTGGAACGTATTTCCTCTACGCAGCCAACCTGGAGTATCTGAGCAACCTTGACGAGGATTTCGGCGGCATGATGACCGAGATAAGGATCGAATAACAATATGGAGGACGTTATGAAGCTATATAGAATAATGAGGACCTCCTGGGTCTTTGCGGTCGCGGTCAGCGCCATGATTGTGCTCTCCTGTGCCGGCAGCGCCCACGCCCGGGCCTGGATCGACGGCATCTCCGGGATCAGCTTTACTTTCACGGCAGGGGCAGGTGAAGTAAGCACCGCGGACGGCGGCGCAATTCATTTCTGGGGATATCAGTCACCGGGAGCGAATCCTGCTGAAGTTCCACAATATCCGGGACCGACCCTTATCCTGCAACAGAATGTACCAGTAACTATTACTTTGACCAGTGAGTTACCCTACAACCAGTGTACCTCGATTGTGTTTCCCGGACATGCAGTAGCGACCGCCGGCGGCGACCAGGACGGCCTGCTGACCAGGGAAACCTGCCCGAGCGGAACACTCCCTTCCGGAGGTACAGCAGTGACGTACACGTTCACTCCTACCCAACCGGGCACATACACATACTACAGCGGCACCCAGATGGAGCTGCAGGTGGAGATGGGGCTTGTGGGAACAATCATCGTCCGGCCGAACTATGGAGCAGATCATGCCTATAATCACCCGGACACCTATTTCGATCACGAGTACCTGTTCATGCTCACTTCGATGGATCCTGCAATCCATCAGCTCGCCGAACAGGGCCGGTTCAGTGAGATAGACATAAGTGCCCGCTGGCCGGTTTACTGGTTCATCAACGGCAGGACAGCCCCTGACGATCTGGCGGAACCATTCGTTTCCTATCTGCCGCATCAGCCCTATAACATTACTCCAAGGATGACTCCGGGACAAAAAATACTGGTACGTATTGTCGGCGGTGATCAGGATCAGCATCCTCTTCACCTGCATGGAAACCATTATTATGAAATCGCCCGCGACGGCAGAATGCTGGCCAGTTCCGCGACTTCCGGTCCGGATCTCAAACGGGGCCGTTTCACCACCCTGTCTGTTCCAGGCCAGACCGTCGATGCCATTTTTGAATGGACCGGGGAAAAGCTTGGATGGGATATCTACGGTACAGGCACCGGTTACGAACATACATGCAATGGTATATCAGTCAGTGATCCGGATCCGGCAACAGCAGGTTATGACCCAATAACGTATGAATACTGTCCCGATCACGGTAAGGCAATTCCGGTAGTTCTGCCTGAGAAACAGGACCTGGCCTTTGGCGGTTGGTGGTCCGGCAGTCCGTTCATGGGAGATTTGGGCGATCTGCCACCCGGCGAAGGCGGTCTCAATCCCTATGGCGGTTTCTTCTTTATGTGGCACTCTCATGCTGAAAAAGAGTTGACAAATTTTGATATCTTCCCCGGCGGCATGCTGAGCATGATGGTTGTTGAACCGCCAGGCACGCCGATCGATTAAAGAAGGAGGGCATGACTATGAGTTACATGAATATTACAAAAACGCTCAAGGGTGCTTACGGTGCGCTGTTCGCAGTCGCGCTGATGGCAGGCCCCTCCTTTGCGTTGACTTATAACCTGGCGGCTGTTGAAGCGGAATGGACGCCTCCCGGTACGGCAACTCCTGTTTCTATGTGGGGGTTTGTTGCGGATACAGGGACCTGTCCGGCAACGCCTGTTGCCTGGGATGTCGGCCCGTTAATCGATGTCCCTGCCGGTGAGGACTTAACGATTAACCTGCGGAACTGCTTGAGCGAGGCTGTCTCGGTTTTTATCCCCGGTCAGGTTAAAACTCTTGCGCCGGTGCGTGAGGATAAGGATGGCAGTGGAAGAATGCGCGTTACCTCATTTGATACTACCGCTCCAGCTGACAACGGTGCGACGACTACGCCGTACACCTGGGTCGGTCCCAAGGAAGGAACCTACCTCTATCAGAGCGGCACTTTTGTTGCCAAGCAGGTCCCGAAGGGCCTTTATGGAGCCCTGGTGGTTCGAGGCAGCGAATATCCGACCGTAGCGCAGGAAGGTATATTGGTTTACAGCGAAATTGATCCTGATCTCAATAACGCCGGGGTGGGAGCAAGGGTCAATAATTATCTGCCAAAATATTTTCTGATAAACGGTGATGTGTATCCAAACACAGGAAACATTGCATTTGATACGGGTGAAGATATTCTGCTCCGGTTTTTGAATGCCGGCTTGCGGACCTATGTACCGACGCTACAGGGTCTCTATATGAGGGTTATTGCAGAAGACGGCAATCTCTTTCTGTATCCAAATAATCAGTACCAGCTGGAATTGACCGCGGCCAAGACCATGGATGTCCTGATCAATGCAGGAACACCCGGCATGTATGCCCTCTATGACCGCAGTCTGCATCTGTCTAACGCGGCTGCCACAGGCGGCGGCATGCATGTCTACCTGGATGCGGGAGCCGCTGCTGGTGCGCCGACTGCAAACAATGACTCGTACACGGTTGTTGAGGACGGCAGCCTGACCGCTGACGGTGTCTTGCCCAATCCGGCCGGCGTGCTCGCTAACGACACCGGCGGCGCTGTCGAGGCGGTGCTGGTCGGCGGTCCCTCCGCTGGTACGCTTTCCGGAGGGCTCGCGTCAGATGGTTCGTTCAGTTACACGCCGAGCCTTGACTTCAACGGCAGCGATTTTTTCACTTATGCGGCGAATGATGGTGCCGGAGGAGCGAACAGCAACGCGGCCACAGTAACTATCACTGTTACGGCGGTCAACGATGCGCCGGTGGCATTGGCTGACAGCTATGATGCTGTAGAAGGGCAGGTTTTAAATGTTGCAGCTTCAGGCGTTCTGGGTAATGACACAGATGTGGACGGTGATGCTTTGACTGCATCGCCCGTTGGAACTCCGGCAGGGCTGACTATGAACCCCGACGGTTCCTTTAGTTATACTCCGGCTGGTGTTGCAGGAGCGGTAGAGACTTTTGAGTATGTCGCCAATGACAGTGTGCTTGACAGTGCATCAGCCATTGTCACCATAAACGTGACAGGCGCACCGGCCAATATAGCGCCGACTGCCAATGATGACTTTGGTTCGACATCGAAGAACACTGCTCTGGTGAATTTCAACATTGTTGCCAATGATGTTGACACCGATGGTACAATTGATCCGACTTCCGTAGCCTTCATCCCGCCTGGAACAACAACGACTCAGGGCGGTACGGTAGTTAGTAACGGTGATGGCACCGTTACCTATACACCGAAACCCGGCTTCCGGGGCACCGATACTTTTGTTTATACGGTTGATGATAATGATGGTGCGACCTCCAACCAGGCCACGGTAAGGATAAATGTCCTCAAATAATGGTTTACCAGGACGTCCGGGCAGTTTGGCCGGGTCGTCCTTTAGGGCCTTAAGAAAAAGAATTAACGGGATTTATGGTTAACAAGAGAAAAGTATTTGTCACAGGATACAGGAAAATGCTCAGCATGATATGCAGGATCGGCATAGCCTTTTGCCTTTGTACGGCCTTTAATATGTCAGCCGTCTTCGCCAGCATGCCGGAGACCTCCTCTCCTGCTGATCAGCAAAAAACGATGAGCATTGAAGAGCAATGGGGCGTTAAGATCGAAAGTCTCAGAACATCTGCTGCCGGTAACCTGCTCGATTTTCGTTATAGAATCATTGATCCTGAAAAAGCTACTTACCTGGTTGATCGCCGAAATAAAGCCTATATGATCGATCAGTCGCACGGCAGGGTACTCTCGGTACCAACGACTGCCAAGATTGGTCCCCTGAGGCAGACCGTTCGCTATGGCTTGCCCAAAAAAGACAGGGTTTATTTCATCCTCTTTGGCAATCCTCATGTAATCAAAGTAGGCGATAAGGTGACAGTGGTCATTGGAGATTTCAGGGTGGAGGACATTGTTGTTGAATAAGGATGGTTGTTCGTTGCTATTAACACAAGAACTTTGTCCGATGGATTTGCAGAGGAGATAAGATTATGAAAAAAATTGTAACTGTCATCATGGCTTGTGCGATGACAGTAGGGGGTATAGGGCTTAATGCCCGGGCAGGTGTTATTGAGCCCGGCCTGAAAAAGGAAATGCAATATCTCCGCCCTGATGAAGAGGTCCCGATTATTGTTACCCTTGCAGATCAAGTTGACCTTAATAGCTTCAATGACAAAGATAAGGCGCTTCGAAGAGGAAAAATTATCAAGGCGCTAAAAAACAAATCAGAGAAAACACAGAAAAATATTACAGACTTCCTCAAGCAGAATAAGGCCGGGAAATTAAAACCGTTCTGGATTTTCAACGGTCTCGCGGTGACAGCCAAAGTTAAACTGATCGAAAAACTGGCAGGAGTGGAAGGAATAGAAAGCATCAGGCTGGATGCAACGCTGAGCTTGGCAGAACCACTCAAGGACAGCGTGAGTCTGCCTGAATGGAATATCAGCGCTATCAATGCTCCGGAGCTTTGGAATATGGGATATACCGGGACAGAAACGGTTCTGGCGACTATGGATACGGGAGTGGATGCCAGCCATCAGGATCTTGCTTCCCGGTGGCGCGGCGGTTCAAACAGCTGGTATGATCCGAACGGTGAACACGCAACTCCCTATGATTCTGATACATATGGTCATGGTACCAGGGTTATGGGGATTATGGTCGGCGGAGATGCAGGAGGTTCTTTCATCGGTGTCGCACCAGGAGCCCAGTGGATTGCAGTCAAGATATTTAATGATGCGGGCAAAGCGACTCTAAGCGGAATTCATGACGGGTTCCAGTGGCTTCTCGATCCTGACGATAATCCCGAGACCGATGATGCTCCTGATGTGGTTAATAACTCCTGGGGATTTCCTAATCTCGCCGGGGTCTGTTTTGCCGAATTTAAGCAGGATATTCAGGCATTGAAAGCGGCTCAAATAGGAGCAGTGTTTTCTGCCGGCAATGGCGGTCCCTATGATGCCACAAGCGAAAGTCCGGCCAACTATCCGGAAAGCTTTGCCGCAGGCGCAGTTGATACCACCCTGACCATAACATATTTCAGTGCACGGGGACCATCGGCGTGCGACGGCAGTACCTATCCGGAAGTAGTGGCACCCGGTGTCAGCGTACTGACGGCAGATTTAGGTGATTCGTATGCCACCGCTGCCGGAACATCTTTTGCCGCACCCCACGTGGCAGGCGCCATGGGGCTTCTGTTGAGTACTGATCCGTCCCTCAGCATTGGCGATATTGAATCGGCGATGGCGGACTCAGCCCAGGACTTGGGCGAGCTTGGACCTGATAATGTTTACGGCTATGGTCTGCTTGATGTTATGGGAGCATACAACCTGCTCAGTCAGAATCAGCCCCTGTGTACGGATGCTGATCTGGATGGTTTCTACGCCGAGGCAGATTGCGGAACAGCAATGGATTGCGATGATAATGCTGACGGTACCAACCCTGCTGCATGTGATATAAAGGGCGATGGCATTGATCAGGATTGTGACGGGTCGGACAGAGTTAAAGGCAAACCGTGTCGCGCTGTTGCTGACTCTGGAAGCGATCCCGGCGGTGACCCCGTTGGTGTTGAAGGAAAGGGAAAAAGCTGCGGGGACCGGATCGATAATGACGGGGACCTGCTCTTCGACTGTGAAGATCCGGATTGCAGCAAAAATAAAAGCTGTAAATAAAAGCCCTGACCTATGATGGATGATTCATTTCAAAGAGTTGATACAGGTAACGTAAAGCTATACAAAATATTACATTTTTTTTAATTGCTTATGTTCAAACTGTTCGATTCTACTGGACAAAATTGAATTGAGCGCTTTTACTGTTACAAGAAAAGCTGTCTATGACAGCTTTTCTTGCGTTAGACAGCTGCCAGTCAATATGATGAAGCGTTAACGTAAAGACTATTTTTCCACATCAATAATATGATCCATAAAACACGTCGCCGAATTTTTCTGCCGGTTCTTTTTCTGCTGTTTTTTTTCTTAATGATTTCTCAAGGAGAGGCTGCAGCAAAATATAAGAGGACAATTGAGAAATATAAGGTTCCGGACGTCACCCTGGTAAACCAGGACGGGAAACGAATCAACCTCAGGACATTTCTGGATTCTGATAGACCTGTTATCCTTGATTTCATATACGGTACATGCACGACTATCTGTCCCGTTCTGTCGATTGGCTATTCCCACTTTCAAAAAAAGCTGGGTCCGGACGTCGATAAGGTCCGGCTGGTCTCCATATCGATTGATCCTGACAACGATACACCTCAAGTTATGAAAGAGTATATGCAGAGGTATAATGCCCTGGAAGGATGGGACTTTCTGACCGGAAAACGTGAAGATATCATTCAGGTCATGAAGGCATTTGATGCCTACGTGGTCAACAAGATGAATCATTATCCGCTGACCATCCTCCGTGCTCCTGAAGATGAGGAATGGATCCGTATCAACGAGCTGCTTGCCACTTCCGATCTTATGCGGGAATACAAATTGCTGTTAAAAAAATAAGAGCCGGGACTTGCTGTATGACTATGAGATATCTGCTGTTCACTGTATTATTCTGCCTCATATTCGGGACATTCGCCCGGGCTGAAAATGGTAGGATGCTGGAAGGCTTTTCCGAAGAGGAAGCCCTGCGTCTCGGCGAAAGGATGTATCGTGATGGCCTTCTTCCCTCCGGGGAGCCCATGCAGGCGATTGTCATGGGAGATATCCCGGTGGACGGCAGGATGTTTGCCTGCGATGACTGCCATCAGAGAAGCGGTCTGGGGTCGGTGGAAGGAACCGTTATCACATGGCCGACAAACGGCAAGGAATTATATAAACCCAGGAGAAAAACCGGCGCATGGCGCCCGCCGGAAACTGATGCGGCAAAACAGGATGTCAGGAAGAAAGAACTGCCCCGCTATTGGAAGCAGATAGAGGTTGCCAGGCCGGCGTATACCGACCAGAGCCTGGCCCGGGTGCTGCGGACCGGTATTGATCCGGCCGCAAGGAAACTCGATCCGATAATGCCCCTCTATCTCCTTGATGACAGAGACATGGTCATCCTGATTCACTATCTCAAGAATCTTTCTGTAAATCAGGCACCGGGAGTTGATGAAACAACAATTCGTTTTGCCACAGTGGTCACTAATGATGTTGCTGAAGAAAACCGGCAAACAATGATTTCCACGCTGCAGGCGCATATCGATGTCCATAATTCCCAGAGCCGGCACCAGGAGCGAAGGTCTGCTTCCGGTCCGTTTTACAAAACCGAAAGGCATCAGGCATACCGGAGGCTGCAGCTTGACGTATGGGAATTGCACGGACCTGAGGAAACATGGCCCGATCAACTCCGGACCTATTATCATAACCAGCCTGTCTTTGGACTCCTCGGGGGTATGGCATCAGGCAGTTGGCGCCCGATCCACGAATTCTGTGAACAGCAAAAAATTCCTTCCATCTTCCCGCTCACAAATTTTCCGGTTGTCTCCGACTCGGACTGGTACACCCTCTATTTTTCTAAAGGTTTCTATCAGGAAGGGGAGGCCGTTGCCAGATATCTGAACAGCACAGAAAATATAGGACCGGATTCAAGAATTGTCGTTGTATCCCGGGAAAACCAGCAAAGTGATGCCTTGAAAAGGGGATTTGCGGAAAGCTGGCGGATATTCGAACGGCCGGAACCCGAATACCTGCTCCTTGGTCCTGAGGAAAAGCTTACCGGACAATTCTGGCAGGAACTTATGCAGTCACGGCAGCCGACAATACTGGTTCTCTGGCTGACTTCCGAAGACCTGGAAAAAATAGAAAGTCTTGTCCCCGGGGAAAAGAAGCCCCTGATGATATTTCTGTCCTCTGAGATGCTGGAGTATTCATTTAGTGCTCTCCCGGATGATTTGCGGGATTATCTGTATCTGGCATACCCGTACAGCCTTCCTGAAACAGAGGAAAGAAGCTTACTGGCAGTACAAAGATGGCTGCAGGCAAGGAACGTTCCAGTGACAGACCTGCAGATGCAGGCCAAGATATATTTTCTTGGCTGGATGCTGCCCGGTGCCATTAAGAATATGCGAAGTGAATTCTTTCGGGAGTACTTTCTGGAAGGCTTCGATATGATGATCGATCAGGATTATGCCATCGCCGTTTACCCGCGCCTGACATTTGGCTCCGGCCAGCGATATGCGTCAAAAGGCTGCTATATTGTACAGCTGACCAAGGGCAGTGATCCAACACTCCTGAAGAAAAGCGATTGGGTCATCCACTGATATCCGTGGTGACGAAAGAACTCTTCACGCCATTTTCTGATCTCAAATGATAAAAAGTAAAATATTTATAGTGTTTACCCTGGCAGAAATTTTACTGCTGACAGTGTTCTGCTTTTCTTCCTATCCTCTTCGTCAATCAATATTGAAAACCGAACTGAGCAGCAAAAAAGACCTGGTGCAGCATCTTGCCCTGACCGATTTCTCGATCTGGACAGAGGCAAGGTATACAAGACATCCGTCGCAAACCGATTTCTTTTCCCCTTTTCAGGAATTTCCGTCGGCTTTCGAGCATTTTCCGGCAGGTTCGGTCATTGCTCCTGTAGCAGTTACAGGGAGGCCTGACAGGTGATAAAACATCTCAAGATTATCGATTATGCTCTTTCTTCAATACTGAGAAGAAAATACAAGAGTCTGGCAATTATCATTGCCTATACTACGGTTGTCACAGCACTTGCCTCTGTGCTGTTATTCTCAAAGTCCCTGAAACTTGAGGCTTCATACCTGCTTGACAGTGCCCCGGATCTGATTGTCCAGAGAACGGTCGGCGGTCGTCATGATTTTATTGCAACGGAATACGCAGAAAAAATTAGGAAAATTCCGGGTATAGGTGATGTGAAACCCCGTTACTGGGGGTATTACTTCGATGCACTCACAGAGGCCAACTATACAGTCCTGGGGACTGATGGTGAAATGAAGACGCTGAAATTACTGGACGGCAGATTGCCGGCCAGCAGCGAAGAATGCGCTGTCGGAGCAGGGGTGGCGGCACTGAGAAAAACAGGCCCCGGCGGTGAGCTTATTCTGATTGACAGCAGCAACATGGGGGTACTGTATGAGGTTGTCGGTGTTTTTCAGGCAGAGTCAAGCATGCTGACCAACGACCTTATCGTGTTCACCAACGATGCTGTCAAAAATTTTTTCGGTTTACCCCCCGACAGATCAACTGATCTTGCTGTAACTGTTTACAATAAAAAAGAATTGCAGACAGCGGCGACAAAAATCAAACGCCTTTTCCCCGACACCAGGCCAATCACCAAAAGCGAACTGATCAGAACTTACGATATGGTTTTTAACTGGCGGAGCGGTATGATGCTCAGCGTTTTCAGTGCTGCAGTCATCGCGTTCTGCATCCTGGCATGGGACAAGGCAACCGGAATCAGTGCTGACGAGAGACAGGAGATCGGTATCCTGAAAGCTATCGGCTGGGATACTTCCGAAGTGCTGGCATTGAAATTCTGGGAGGGCTTGATTATCGCGATGACATCATATTTTATGGGTATTATTTTAGGTTTTTTGCATGTCTATGTGTTCGATGCGGTTCTTCTGGCTCCCGTTATCAAGGGATGGTCTGTTCTGTTTCCCGACTTCGATTTAATACCCCAACTTGATCCTTATCTCGTTTTTACCGTAGGGTTTCTGACCATAACGCCTTATGTGGCAAGCACCGTTATTCCGGCCTGGAAAACTGCAATCACTGATCCTGAGACTATTATGAGAGGTTGATTTGGAAAACACAGCGTTCATCAGGACCGAGAAAGTGAAAAAGGTCTATAATCCAGGCAAGCCTGACGAGATGACTGCTCTTCATGATGTCTCTGTGGAAATCGGCAGGGGCAAGGTTACTGTTTTGAAAGGGCCAAGCGGTTCAGGGAAAACCTCGTTGCTCAGTGCTATTGGCTGCATGTCACGGCCAACTGCCGGCAGGATTATTATTGACGGAAAAGATGTAGTCAAGCTTCCTGAGAGGTTTTTGACCGATATGCGGCGAAAAATGTTTGGTTTTATTTTTCAGCAGTTTCATCTGATTCGCAGCGTGACAGTCCATGAAAACATACTTCTGCCGTTCTATCCCCTGGATATGATGCCTTGGGAAATGAAGGAAAGATCGCTGGCAATAATGGATAAGTTCGGCATAACAGAAAAAAAGAATCTGAAAGTCAAAAATCTTTCCGGCGGAGAACAGCAGAGAGTAGCTATTGCGCGTGCTCTCATCAACAACCCCGAGGTAATAATCGCTGACGAACCCACGGCCCATCTTGATAGACAACTCGCCAGTGAATTCATGGATATACTTGCAATCCAGTCCAATGCGGGAAGAACCATCATCATAGCCACACATGATCCTTTTATTTATGAACATCGTCTGGTGAACAAGACAATTGTAATGAAGGATGGACGGATAGAAAGGGAGCATTAAGGTGATTTTCCACCCTGGTATTCTCGCCCTGGTCAGCGGTTCGGTTTTTGTAACTTTTATGATGCTTTATGCTGCTGCGGTTGGATCATTGATTGCGCTACGGTGGGATTTTCAGAGCAGTTCGGCATATCAGCTTTCACTGGAGCGTAAAACATACCTGATTTCAACGATAATGAACTATGTGCTCGGGTTCCAGATCATTTCCGCACTTCTATTCATCTTCACTGTTGATGATATTCATAAGCTTTTTGTAGGAGCCATGTGTGCGACCGGCTCCTTGAATGCTAATCCAGTGGGTTGGAACGCCTTGGTATCAAAAATACTCGTGTGCTTTCTGGCCGGACTCTGGCTGGTCATGAATTACCTTGATCAGAAGGTTGAGGATTATCCGCTGGTCAGGATAAAATGCACCCTGCTGGGTGTTTTATTGCCCTTTATTGTTCTTGACTCCTTCCTTCAGCTGCAATATTTTCTGGGCCTTAATCCCGACATTATCACCTCGTGCTGCGGTTCTCTCTTCAGTGCGTCGGGTGGCGGCGTGGCAAGCAGCCTTTCAGGACTTCCGGTGAGATCGGCCATGATATTTTTTTATGCAGGATGCGGTTTTCTGTTTTTTGTCTCGTTTTTGTGCCTCTCCTCAAAAAAAGCGTTTTTCAGGTATTTTCATTCCCTCGTTGCCGCAGCCTTATTGTTTGTGGCTTTGGCCGGGATAGTATCTTTTGTTTCCATCTATATCTATGAGCTGCCTACACACCACTGTCCGTTTGATATATTGCAGAAAGGATACGGTTTTGTAGGGTATCCGCTCTATATAACGTTATTTTTCGGAGTATTTTATGGTCTTCTGCCGGGAGTTTTTCAACCGCTGAAAAGCGTTGTTTCTCTGAGAGAAACTATTAACAGGATTGAAAGGTCGTGGATATTCTTGTCGATGGGATGCATGTCATTTTTTGTGGCTATTGCTACCTATCGGGTAGTTTCAAGCAATCTGACCTATATTTCCTACTGAGGAAAACCACATACAGTTGGCCCGGAGAACAGAAAAAAATGAAGCTGATCTGTCGTCCGTAGAATGAACGTATTTTACTTTACTGAATCCTCTTTCAAAGGAGAATGAAAAATGAACAAAGCATTTCTGTCAAAAACCACTCCCGCCGCACTCTCTCTCGGTCTTATTCTTCTTCTGGCATCAGTATGTTCGGGACAAAATAACAGTGGAAAAACAGTATCAGAGATGCAAACACCTTATACTGTACCTGCTGCGAAAGTCCAGAAATGGGAGAGCCTGCAAAACAAAGTGGAGAAAGAATATGACATCTGTCTCGAACACTGCGGATACGAGCAGAGTTGTATGGATAGATGTGAGGCAGCATACAAAAACAGGCTGGACAGAGAATACAGGCAGCTGTTAAACGAAAAAGCGTCTGCCTCGGATAACTGATGCAACAGGAGGGCCCATGCTGACAACTTTATGAATATAAGATTTCTGGCGAAATAGGAATCCGGTGCATATATTTTTTTATTAATCGCTTTATAAGAATACCTTCACCGGGACGGAATGATTTTCTGAAAGACATAGGAGCGATTTATATTGATCATGTTTTCTCATCTGATGCTTAGATCATTAAACCCTTAGTAATGACATTATGTGACAAGGGACATGCGATTATCTATTTTTGCCAGGCTTATAATCAGTTATCTGGTGCTGTTCAGCATGCTCGCCGGAGTCAGCCTGTACTTCATATATCATCTCAGCCGGTTTAATCAGATAACCCGGTCGATTATCCTGAACGATAATTCTATCCTCGAATACTCCAATAAGCTCTCGGATGCCCTGTTGTCAGAGTCTCGTTATGACCGTAAATTTGTAGTCTTAAAAGATGAAAAGCTCTATGAAAACTATCTGCAGGCGAAAAACGAATTCAACCAGCTTCTGGATGACGCCCTCACGAAAACAAACTCAGAGGAAATTAAGCATCTTTTCTATACAATCGGTGTTCAGCATCAGAGTTTCAGTCGTCTGGTCAACGTAGAACGGGAACTGATAAGAATTGCCAAATCATACGCATCAGACTGGTATGCGGAAGAAAAGAAAAAAATTGCCGATAATATCATTGATCAGCTCAAAAATATCAGGCAGACAAGTGAAAAAAATGTATTCAACAAGATTGTGAATTTAAGCGAAAGCGGCGATAAAGCGAGAAATGTTTCCATAATCATTTCAGTGTTCGCTTTTTCAACTGGCCTGATAGTTGCTTTCATTATCACCAGGAGTATTAAGAAACCATTGGATGTGATGAGAGCAAAAACAATAGAAATTTCTCATGGCAATTTCCGGGGAGATCTTGTCGTCAAGTCGCCACCAGTCATCGCCGAGCTGGCCTCTGCTATCAACACCATGTGTCATAAACTGCAGGAAGTGGATGATATCAAGTCCGATTTTTTTTCGCATATGTCGCATGAGTTGAGGACACCCCTTGCTTCCATAAAGGAGGGAACGACAATGCTTCTGGAGGGTCTTGGCGGTGAGATATCCGAAAAACAACAGCGCATTTTGTCAATAGTTATTCAGGAAAGCAATCGTTTGATAGTTCTGGTTAATTCATTGTTGGACCTCTCCAAGATGGAAGCGGGAATGCTGAAGTATCAATTTACGCCGACGGATCTTTCCACGCTGGTAAAAAAATCTCTGGATGCTTTGACACCTTTGGCTGAGGCAAAAAAAATATCTGTTAATAACAGAATTGGTACCCTGCAGCCTGTTAATGTTGATCAGGAGAGGATGCTGCAGGTTTTCCGAAATATTATTGGAAACGCTATCAAGTTTACACCTGAAAACGGAAAGATAAAACTTGAAGCAAAGGTGAAGGAAAATTTTGTTGAAGTTGCTGTTCACGATTCAGGTATCGGTATACCCAAGGAAGATCTTGAGAGAATATTTCTTAAATTTCAACAGGTAATTCCGGCAAAAGGTGACAAGATTAAAGGAACAGGATTAGGATTGGCAACAGTTAAACAGATAACTCTTGCTCATGGAGGAAAAGTGTGGGCAACAAGTCAGGTAGGACAGGGAAGTACTTTTTATATTACCTTGCCGTTAGCTGTATAGTCGCTGCTGTCAATTTTGCGGCTTGCGCTCCGGTTCAGGACAAATTTGCTGAAATGAGGGCGCATCAGCAACTGGAGCAATACAGGGAAAATCTGGCGGCTGGTTTTTTTGAAACCGTTATACAGCAAAGCAAGCAGGTTGTTGAAGAGAACGAAACAGAAACCCCTGCTGATGTTGCTCTCTATGTTTTGGGCGAAGTGTATGCGCACCATGATTATGAGGGCAGGGACTACGCTTTGTCACAATACTATTTTGAGAAACTCATTGAGAATTTTCCCGATTCAGAGCTTACCTCAGAAGCAAAAACGTATATCAGCTTGTTTGAAACCATCACTGCCAAGGAAAAGGCGGCAGCCGCTGTAGAACAAAAAACGGCACAAACAGAAAAGCCAGCTGGAGATGGGAAAGAGAAAAAATCCGTATCCGGGACCATGCCCCGTAAGGTGGTTGAAAATCAGAATTTCGCAGAAGCGGAGAAAAGAAATTTGCAGATTCTGGAAGAAGTCGGCAAGAAAAAGCCGGCAGATGAGGCTCTTTATAATCTTGGCCTGATATATGCTCATGTGGACAATCCGGCAAAGGATTACAAAAAATCGCAGGTTTACTTTCATGTGTTGACCAAGCAATTCCCGGATAGTGAGTTTGCCGAAGAGGCTGGAATCTGGCTCGGACTTTTTGAGACCATAGAAAAAATACAGCAGATTGATATTGAGATTGAGCAGCAGAAAAAACAACTTAACCGTTAATAAATATATTTCAGCTATGGCGAAAACCAAAATACTGGTTGTTGATGACGATAGAAACCTTCTGGACCTTATTCATATGAGGCTGGAAGCTTCCGGTTATGATGTGTTCGCAGCCGATCATGAAAATGTGGCAAAAGAAATTGTCGTCCAAGAGGTTTTTGATGTTGCTGTTATTGATTTGCAGCTGGTTAACCAGGACGGCCTGTTATTA
>Ga0224507_10000060_pt1 | contig 41307 bp, 53 predicted proteins | sample SF_Jan12_sed_USG_3_FD_170159 | JGI IMG/M metagenome (GOLD analysis project Ga0224507, IMG submission 170159) | Sediment microbial communities from San Francisco Bay, California, United States - SF_Jan12_sed_USGS_13 | ecosystem: Environmental > Aquatic > Marine > Sediment | place: USA... | reverse complement strand
AATTACTGATAAAGATAGGTCATTAACAATTAGAGAAATGGCAAATATCTTTAATGTTGAAAATAAACAGAAAAAATTTGCATCATCATTTAAAACTCCAGGACATGTTCCTTTGTTGATTGCATCTAAAGGATTATTAGCTGCACGACAAGGACATACTGAAATGTCTGTTTATTTAGCTCAACTTGCAGGTTTGACACCTGTTACAGCAATTTGTGAAATGATGGATGCAGAAACGTATTCTGCATTGTCTATAGATAAAGCAGAGAAATTTGCCAAACAAAATGGATTTCCATTAATTGATGGAAAAGAACTCTTAGAATACGCCAAGGTGCATTAGTCTTGAATATTGCAATAGTGGTTTCGGAATTCAATGAGGAAGTGACATCTAGGATGGTTGCAGTAGCTCAAGAAAAAGCAAATACTCTGAAATTGAAAATATTACATGTATGTACAGTTCCTGGTGCTTACGACATGCCCATAATTGTAAATTCATTATTAGAAAAAAATGATGTTGATGCAATAGTTACTTTAGGTGCTATAATTAAAGGACAAACAAAACATGATGAAGTCATATCGCATTCTACTGCTCAAGCATTAACAGCATTATCTATAAAATACCAAAAACCCGTCTCTTTAGGCATATCTGGTCCAGGAATGCAAGAAAGACATGCTTATGCTAGAATAAGACCCGTTGCAGAACGAGCAGTAGAAGCTGTTGTAAAAATTTCTAATGAATTAAAGAGGATTCAAAAATGATTCAACTTAGTATATTAAAAATTACTGGATATGGTCCCTGGACATTAACATTGGGAAGCGACAGAGAACATGAACTACAAATGCTTCAAGCATCACTGTACAAAGAAGTACAAAAACTTTTTTCTGAAAAAAATTGCCTAGTCTTTCTCAATCGAGCAGATGAATTTTTTGTAGTTTCTAATGGACTTGGATTGGACAAACATATTGAAATTCAAAAAGTACTCGAAAAATCATTTGATATTCGTTTAGCAATTTCAATTGGTTTTGAAGATACTCCTTTTGGTGCAAATTTGAAAGCGTATGACGGAAAGAAAAATAAAATTATTTTAAATGAGGAATATAATATTTTTGGATTTGTTAACAATACATCTGATTCAAAAGTTACAATAATGCATTTAGATGTAGACGATCTTACTTCACAAAGAAAAAGTAATTCACCATATGAAATAACATCAATAATTTTTGGATTATATTCAAAAATGTCAAAATATTTTCTTGAAAAAAATTCCCTTACATTTTTTATGGGAGGTGATAATTTTATGGTAGTTGCAAGTGAAGATGGAAAAAATTCCGTACAGAATTTTATTGACATGATAAAAGATAGTGATGAAATTTCTCTGAATTGTGGAATAGGAACTGCACTTACTAGTAGAGAAGCCGTAAAATTAGCCACAAAATCCCTTGATACTATACGGGAAATTCGAGATTCAGGAAAAGAAAAACCTGAAGTTTATGAATTATCATGTTAATAAAAAATATCAGTGTATTACAAGGTTCAGAATTAGATTTTGTTTTAAGAACCAATGTAAAAATTGAAAATAACACATTCAAAAAAATTCGAACTAAAATTCAACCACATGTCAATGAAGAATCTATTGATTGTGAAGGTCTTCTATTGATTCCTGGTTTTATTAATGCACATACACACATAGGAGATTCTATTGGAAAAGATGTTACTCTTAATAATACGGTAGAAGAAAAAATTCATCCGGTGTTTGGAGTTAAATCCAAAATTCTAAAAAATACATCACAAGAAAATTTATCAATTTTTATGAAAAATACTTGCCACTCAATGCTTCGAAAAGGAATCACCACCTTTGTTGATTTCCGAGAGGGTGGATTAAATGGCGTAATTTTACTCAAAAAAGCGCTCTCTGACATCCACATACGTTCAATAATTTTAGGAAGACTGGAATTTTATCAAAAATCTACAGAAATTCGAAAAAACCGACCCTTCCCAACAGACAAAATTAGTGATCTTGATGCACTTCTCAAAAAATGCGATGGCATTGGTATTAGCGGTGCAAATGAGAACAGTACTTCGGTTTTAAATTCCTATTCAAAAACAACAAAACTTAGAGCTATTCATTCATCAGAAACTAAACAAAGTATTTCTACATCAAAGAAAGTTACTGGCAAATCTGAAACAGTAAGGGCATTATCAATGAAACCTCATTTTTTAGTTCATATGACCTTTGCTTCAAAAAGCGATCTAATTGCCGCAGCAAAAAAAAGTCAAGGAATTGTAATTTGTCCCAGAGCCAATTCTTCACTTGCTGAAGGTATTCCAGACATAGAAATGATGCAAAAAGCGGGATGTACCTTGGCATTAGGTACAGATAATGTGATGATAAATTCACCTGATATGTTTAGAGAAATGGATTTTCTTTGGAAAGTAACTATGGGAATTCATAAAAAAAGAATTGATCCGAAAGAAATTCTTAAGATGGCTACGGTAAATGGTGGAAAAATTTTGAAAAAAGATATTGGAATAATTGAAAATGGGAAAATTGCAGATTGTATTTTTCTTGATAAACATGCTTTAGATTTAGAACCAATACACAATCCCTATGCATCAATTGTTCATAGAGCATCAGAATCAGCAATTAGAGCAGTAATGATTGGAGGGAAAATAGTATATGGAAAAATCTAGACCATATGTAATTTTGAGTGCTGCAGCATCAATTGATGGAAAGATTGCAACTATTACAGGTGATTCAAAACTATCTTCAAAACAAGATATTGTTAGATTACACAAACTAAGATCTAAAGTAGACGCAATACTCGTAGGAAAAAATACTGTTTTCATTGATAATCCTATGTTGACCGTACGTCATACTAGAGGTAAAAATCCAATAAGAATTGTTTTAGATTCTAAAGGAAATATCTCAAAAAATTCAAAAATAATCCAAACAAGTAATAAAGTTCCAACAATTATATCTGTGTCAAACCAAATCAGCAAATCAAATCTTGATAAACTCAAAAAATTCCCTGTAGAAATAATTGTTGCAGGAAAAAATTCAATTAATCTAAAACTATTATTAAAAAAACTTTTGGATAGAAAAATCAAATCAATTCTAATTGAAGGAGGAGGGACTGTTAATTGGGAATTTATTAAATATGATCTTTTTGATGATCTAATTATCACCTTGTCTCCATTTCTGATTGGTGGAAAAAATGCCATATCGCTAATTGAGGGAAATGGATTTAGAAAGATCTCGAATTCACCTAATCTTCGTCTTAAATCTTTTAAGAGACTCAAAAATCACCTTGTTTTGCATTATACAAAAGTGTAAGTTATTATACTTTCTTTAAAATAAAATTACAAGAAATTGGCAGTAAAAAAGAAATCTACAACAAAAAAAATAACTACAACAAAAAAGAAGGCTGCACCAAAAAAGAAGGCTGCACCAAAAAAGAAGGCTAAATCAAAATCAAAAAAACCAGCATTTGGCGGATATGCAATCAGTTTTGCAGGTCGTAAAGAAACTGTAGAACAAGTATTTGGCAATAAACCAATTGCACCAAGTGAAATGACCAAAAAGATTTGGACATTTGTAAAATCAGAGAGCCTCTCTAATCGTTAAAACTATCTGTTAACGTCCATCGTTAACTAATTTCTATCTTTTAATTATTTTTTAAAATAAATAAGATATAGATATTGGATTTAATTCAAAGTTATTATGTCTACAGCATCATTAAGACGCGATCATGACTTGATAGAAAAAGTCATCAAAGCAATGGAATCTACAATTCAATTACTAAATGACGGCAAGCAAATTCCTGAATCAATTTTACTTCCAGTTATTGATTTCTCAAAAAACTTTACTGATGTTTGTCATCATACTAAAGAAGAAAAATCTCTATTTCCTGCATTAGAACAAGCTGGACTGCCTAGCAATATGGGTCCTATTGCAATGATGCTAATTGATCATCAACGTTCACGGGAAATTGGAACTGCAATGGAGGAGTCTGCCAAAGAATATCTTTCATCAGGCGATTCTACAAAATTGATTAGTGATATGCAACAATACGTTGAACATGTGACAGAACATCTTTGGAAAGAAAATAACAGATTATTCATGATGGCTGAAGCACGATTACAATATGTCTCCAAAAAAGTAGATGATGAACTTAATGAAATTGAGAGAACTCAATTAAATGACTTAGGAAAATCTAGAGAACATTATGAGAAATTGGCTGAAAATCTTTCAAACGATGTATCTGAACAAGGTAATTAGATTTGTCTTATAGTATATTTGGCCAGGTGATGGGGGTTAGAAAATTTACCAATGGTGATATTGAGTTAGATTTCTATCATGAAGATGAAATTACTGAGTATCGATATTCCTCAGATCCTAGTAGATTGGGAAATTTTCCAAAGGAATTAGCTGAAACTTTGGTCAATACGTTAGCTTCAGATATTTGTGTTGAGATTTACTTTGGAGATGATGGTAATCCCACTCATGTTGAGTTAGAAGAATGTGGTGATGAGGATGACTTGGAAGATGAAGATGAATATACTGAATCTTAAACAGCACTAATGAATGATCTATTCTACATAATGATGATGTGTAAGGTTATCATAAAATCTGACCGATTTTAGATTAACAAATTCAAGCATTCCATATCTTGATAGTTCTCTTCCAAATCCACTATGTTTTATTCCTCCAAATGGAATTCTTGGGTCTGATATTACTACATTATTTACACTCACAATTCCTGAATCTATTCTTCTTGATATTTTATCTGCTTTAGCAAGATCTTTTGTCCAGATACTAGCACCTAAACCAAATTCACTCTCATTAGCTAATTTGACTGCCTCACTTTCATTTTCAACTACTGTAATTGGTGCAACTGGCCCAAAAGTTTCTTCAGTTGCAATTCTCATATCTGATTTTATATTTTTAAGAATTGTTGGTTTATAGAAAAATCCTTTGCCATCTATCTCTGAACCTCCTAAAAGAACTTCAGCACCTTTTTGTTTTGCATCTTCTACAATTCCAGAAATCGTTTCTAAACCTTCTTTATTTGAAATTGGCCCAACATCTGTTTCAATTGACATAGGATCTCCTACTTTGAGTTGAGAGGCTTTTTTGATAAATAATTCAGTAAATTCATCTGCAATATTTTTTCCCACAAAAAATCTTTTTGAGGCTACACAACTTTGACCACAATTGATGAATCTTCCCTTGACTGCACCTTCAGCCGCTTTTTCTATAATTGCATCATCTAATACTATGAAAGGATCACTTCCCCCTAACTCTAATACACATTTTTTCAAATTTTTTGCAGATCTTTCTCCGACTTTTGCACCAGCATTTGTACTTCCAGTAAAAGTAACTGCATTAACATCTGAATCAATTAAGTGATTTGCAGATTCTACACTTCCTACTACTGTTTGATAAATTCCATCTGGCATTCCTGATTCGGTAAATGCTTTTTCAATTTCTATTCCTGATTGCATAGTTACTCTGGATGGTTTCATTACTATTACATTTCCTGCCATTAAACATGGAGCTGCAAATCGTAATGCCTGCCAGTAGGGAAAATTCCAAGGCATTATAGAACCAATCACACCTAATGGTTCAAAAGTTAGAAAACTCTTCCTTGCATCTGTATTTAAAACCTCATCGGAAAGAAAACTATCTCCGTGATCTGCATAAAATTCTAACGCCCAAGCACATTTTTCAACTTCGCCAATTGATTCTTTAAGAGCTTTGCCCATTTCAGATGTTGCAACTTTTGCAAGATCTGTTTTGTGTTTCTTTAGATATTCTACTAAATTGTAAACATAGCTCCTACGTTTCTCATAATCCTTTTTCCATTCTGGAAAAGCTCTTTTTGCTTTTCCAACTAAGTCAAATACCTGATTTTTATCCATTGCAGTAAAAGTCTTAATCTTCTCGCCTGTTGCTGGATTGACTGTAGTAATTTGGTTCAAGGATTTTTCCAGGAATGTCTCCTATTTAATCTCTAACTAATTTTTCATATTTTTTGATAAATTAGAAAGTGTTTTTGAATAGGAATCCATCATTGCATGCATGAATTTTTCATATGATTTTATGCCTGAAATTCTCATTTGAGAATACCATTTAAGATAATTATCATAATTTTCTATTTGATTGATCCAAATATCGCTAAGAAGATTAGAAGATATTCTAAGATTTTTCATAAAATTTGGGTTAATATTCAATTTATCAAAAAACTCCTTTTCTGACAAAACACATGTTCCAAAAATATCGTCTATAGATCGAAGATATTCTTTGTACATATCTGAATAGATTTGAAAATGTGACGGTATTTGCAACTCCAATTTATTGATAATTTTAGATGTGTTTCCTTTCCAAACATTACAGATAGATGAATCATCTGTTGACATAATCATAATACTTTAATTTTCTATTTATCCTTATTGTTACAACAAATCAGAATGTTTGCTGCATGTCTTTTTTTATCTCATCAATTTTCTTTGAATATGCTTTTTTAGATTTATCATTTTTCTTCAAGTTTAAAACACTTCCACATGATGGACATTTGAACATGCCATCAAGTGCACTTTCAAATGTTACTCTTGGGCAATCTTCATTACCACAATGATAAAAGTCAGAAGCATTTTCATAATCTAATCTTTGTTGTAATCTTTCTTCAATTTTCTTTTTTTGGTTTTCAATGAAATGTTCAACTTCTTCTCTTCTAGTTCTCCATCTATAAACAAACCACCCTTTCCTCTCATCTTTAACTCTGATTCCAGTGATTAGCGATTTCCCAAACAAATCATATAATACTTTTCTTACCATGTTAATTCTTAGACCTGTAGAACTTGCAATTTCTTCATCTGTTGCATCTTCGGCTTTAAGTAATGATCTTGCAACCTTGAGATATTCGTCTCCTCCGATCATAGAGGCGATTCTAACAAAAGGATCTTCGTATTTGTCTACCAACTCTAATGACTCATGATTTTCTATTATTAATCCCTTGTTTCTTTTACTTGTACATTTTTGCCATTTTTTGTGGGTATGATCTTTCTTTTTGCATCTGTAAAGTCTTTTTCGAATTGTTTGCCTTCTTGAATACGATCTAAAAGAATCGCTAGGGCACTAATCTCAGAATGAGGTTGACTTCCAACTCCTACATTATAATCTGCTAATTCATAAATCTCTCTAGGGACTTTTTCAGCTCCTACAACAATTAACATGTTTTCTTCTTTCCGCAGTTCCTCTTGAACAATGTTGATATTTTGACCATACATTGAAAGATGAACAATTTTGAAGTTTTCTTCTTTTTTCTTTTTTACAATAGATTTCCATTTATTGATAAACTCTAACTCAAATTTTCCTCCCCAAGTTTTATTGATTTTTTCTACTGTATCCTTAATTTCTGGATTAACTTCACTCATAAAAATTCTTTCAGCACCAAATGCCCTTGAAACAAGTGCAACATGAGTTGTGACTCGATCATCTCTTACCAAACGTTGTCCAATTCTTACAACTTCAATTACCAAATGTATCCTCAACTCCTTCAGATGGACTTTTATTGAAATTATATGAGTTGTGACTTTCTGAAATATTTTTGATTAATTTTTTTAACTCTTTGATGTTTTTGCCTGTTTTTGCAGAAATTGAAACCACTTTTTTATTTTCAGATAAATTAAGTATGTTGATTTTTTGATTTACATCACCTTGTTCTAATAAATCGTCTTTGTTTAATACATAAACTATCTTATCTTTTTCAACTCCTAACTCACTTAAGGTTCGCATGCAACTAGAAAATTTCTTTTTTAATTCAAATACCGAATCACTAATATCAATTACTAGAATGATGATATCTGTATGTGTTAATTCTTCTAAAGTTGATTTGAATGCATCTATCATATATGCAGGTAATTTACTGATAAACCCAACAGTATCTGCAATTAGAAATGGTTCCTGATCAATTGTTACTCTTCGTGTTGTTGTAGTAAGTGTTGTAAATAGTTCTTTACTTTGAGCTCTTGATTCACCTGTAACTTTGTTAAACAAAGTTGTTTTTCCTGCAGATGTATACCCTGCTAAAGAAATTGTTTTGAATCCAATTCTCTTCCGTCCTTGTCTATGAAGTTCTCTTTGCTTTCCTGCTTTTTCGAGTTTAGATCTTAATGTTTGCATTCTATGTTTAATATCATTATAGTAAACATCTACCTCAAACTTTCCAATTCCCATAAATCCTGGCTGTTCTCCCATATTTGCAAGACGAACTTTCTCTTTTGCTCGGGCCATCTCATATCGTAATTGAGCTAATTTGACTTGCAACTTTGATTCAGCACTTGATGCTCTACTTTCAAAAATCTCAAGAATCAACCCTTCTCTATCTAAAATCTCTCGATGTAACACGGAAGCTAGATTGTAATTTTGGCTTGGTTTTAAAATTTCATCAAAAATGATTACATTTGGTCTAAGTTTCTCCGATATCTCCTCTAGTCTTTCTAAAACTCCTCCACTAATTCCATACTTTGGTTTTTTAAGAAAATCTTGTTGGATTATATGAACTACCTCATATCCTGCCGCATCACATAGTCCCTTAGCTTCGTTTATCGAATCCTCCTGATCATATGTGATTAAAATTGCTGACTTCATTCCTTCTCAATCTTAACCTTTTTTGATAATTATTCCATTTTTTTCAATGTTTTTTCAATATTCATATTTAATACAATTTCTGCTATATCGCTAGCATATTCAGAAACCCTTCTAATATTCTCAGACATTCTTCTAATTCTGTAAATTTCCTCATCATCTTTTAATGATTTTGAAATGTCTCTTACTTTTTTCTCATATTTGGTAATTTCAGCTGTTTTTTCAATAGTTTTTTCTGCTTGTACATAATCTTCTTTGAATAAAGCCAAACATGAATCATCCAATACAGACAAACAAAATTTATTCATATCCTGAAGTTTCTCTAAAATTTCTTTTTTGACTGGTTTTTTAAATTCTAAAAGATCTTTTGCAATAAATGATGCATGATCTCCTGTCCTCTCTATATTTTTTACAACTAGTCTGTACCCAAGACAATTTCTGGCATTTCTAAAACCCATCTCTTTTAGCATATGTTCATTTTGTATTGCAATTTTTAGTTGTCGAATAATATAAAATCCAAATCTGTCCACTTCGTCATCTGTATTGATTACTTCTTGTGCCAATTCTAAATTATTTTCTTTTACTGCTAAAATTGCATCGCTAGACATTGATTTTGCTAAATGGATCATTCGCTTAAATGCACCATCAACTGATAGTTCTAGCAAATTTACAAGAACCTGTATTGTTATTCCTCCACTAGAGTCCGAAATTATTTCGGAACCCATTAACATTCGCTTTACAGCTTCTTTTACGGTATTTCTTTGGTTGGGACTCAATCTTCCATTTTTTGGTTTAACATTAATCGTCTTAAATCCCAGAAAATACAATGAAATTAATTTTCTAATGATCGAAGGTGCCTTTTCTTCATCATCAATTTCAATCATTGCATCTTCCTTTTTCTGAATACGAGATTCAAATTTTGGTGGATAGAGTTCCAATGTTGATGAACCTCTTCGAACCATTCTGATTTGATCGCCTTGTTTTAGACCTAATTCCATAATCCATTGTTTTGGAAGTGAAACTATGTAAGACGATTTTCCTGTAAATTGAATTTTCCTTGTTTCCTCCCTAACTTTCATAATCTAAAGAGATTAAACCTATCTATATAGTTTAAAAATTATAATATAGTCACACACTTAACTAATATTTAGAAGGGCCCATTTCAAGTGCATGGATCAAATTATCAAACTCAAACATACACTTGATGCATTATTTGGAAATGGTGTTTCAAAATGCCTGCCAAAAAATATAGAAATGACTTTCTCACGAAAGACTGGAAGAATACGAACTGTTTCACATGAAGGTAACTTATTATGCACTTTGAGAATTGACGGTGGTTTAGCAATTAGTCCTTATTTTGCACAAATTTTACTGAAAAATAAAACATTCCAAAAAAACTGCGTTGAGATAAACCAAGATGCTGCACCTTTTGTAATGGAAGGTAAATCTGTATTTTGTAAACATGTGGTATGGTGTGGAAATAAAGTGAGGATTTCTGCTGATACACCAGTATTGTTCAAAGATAGAGTAATCGCAGTTGGTAAGGCTGTTTTATCAAATAAGATGATATCTGATTTTAATAGAGGTGTAGCAGTAAAGGTCAGAGATAGTTTAAAAAGTCCTAAGGAGAAAATACAATTATGATGCGAGGGGGAAATCGCGAAATGCGAAGAATGATGGATAAGATGGGTCTAGATATGAATGAACTATCTAATGTTCAAGAGGTAATAATTAAGACCGATAAAAAAGAGATTATTATCACAAAACCCTCCGTTACTGAGATGAAAGCAAAGGACAACTCAATTTTTACAGTAACTGCAGACAATTATGAGGAACGAGAATTAGAGGTGCCAATTTTCTCAGAAGAGGATATTCAACTTGTTAGCCAACAAGCTGGAGTTGATGAAGAAAAGGCTAAAAATGCTTTAGAGGAGGCCAAGGGCGATCTAGCTAGAGCAATATTACTTTTAACAACTGGGTAACCCCAGTTTGAGGTTTCATACCTAAAAATCAACTAAAAATGAATGATTTAAGTAATGGATTTATCAAATTTTGAGTATAATGAGCAGTATGGCTGAATCTAAAGTTACTGGAATTATCAAATCTTTGAATGCCTTGGAAGATGACTTGGATTCTTTAAACAGCAAAGTTGGTGATATGAAAAAACAACTGAATCTAAAGGCTCAAACTGAAATTGATTCATTATTAGAAAAAACTAGGGACATGGCTACAAAAGAAGCTGAAGTAATAATTAATGCGTCTAAAGAAAAGGCAACTTCTGAATCTTCAAGAATTGCCCAAGAAGGAGATGCTAAATTATCTGAAATCCAATCCACAATTGATGCCAATTTTGATGAAGCGGTGAAACATGTGGTGTCAACTGTTTTGAAGGCATAACCCTAAATTGCATATTCCATTTTGTCACATATCAATCCCTTACTGAAAACGCGTATTGGAATTGCTACTACATATGGTAAACACTACTATAGATTTTCAACTTATCTTAAGACACTAGATCTATCTTTTGATTCTATTCTTCCTGAAGAAATCACTGATTACACTGGTCATCTTATTTTTACTACTAGGGAAGAATCTCCCAAAAAATGTGAAAAACTCTTACTCTATGAGGATATCTTTGAACATCATTCAACTGTGATTAGAGGTATGATGATGCAAAAACTAAATTTTGATTTTGAAGAAGAAATTTTAATTTTAGGTATTGATCCAGGTCAACGAATTGGTTTGTCAGTTTTTTATTATGGGCAAGAAATTGAGAGCTCATTTCATTTATCTGTAGAAGATTTTGTTTTTCACATTATTCAAATTTTAGGAGGTCTTAGAGCTAAACGAAAAATAATCAAAATTGGAAATGGGAATATGGAAATTGCAAAACAAATAGTTTCTATGTTAAATTTAAAATTTTGTTCATCTTTTGAATTAGAATTTGTTGATGAACATAAAACTAGTTTAAAAATTAAAAATTTTAATCAACGTGGAAAACGTGATATGCTTTCTGCAAAATACATCTCACAACGTGATGGTTTTAGATTTTCAATACTGCCTTTATCAATTACAGGTTGAAAAATCAAAAAACTAGGAATTTTTTAAAAATTATTCTATTTTTTGCTTTATTCACTGGTACTTACTTGATGTAATGATGAAAGTATGATAATTTTTTTATTTTTCACAAAATTTTATGAAATTTTTTGTTCAACAGCTTCATCTGAACATATTTTTTTCAAAAAACATATCTTTGAAATAAGCTATACATATTTATTGAAGATTTCTTGTTTTTTTTGAAACTAATATGCATGATCGTCATCTAATTTAAAATATTTACAGTTTTTTCATTTTTTTTTATAATTTTTATCGATCCATCCTTATATACATATGATTTCTATATTAAATTACTAAGATGACTTGTAAAGGAATTTGTGTTAGATATAAGGCCCAAAAGCCTGTTGGAACCGGAAGATATGCTTCTGGACAACGTCGATGCCAAATTTGTGAAATATTCATCAAATGGGAAGGACTTTGGTGTCCGTGTTGTGGATATAGATTGAGAACTAAACCACGTAATCTAAAATATAAAGCAAAATTACGTGCTAGAGTTGAAGCTGATTCTATAGAGGCTAAAGCAGTTGCAGATACCCAACCAGAAGAAATTGAAGTTGAAGTAAAAGCAAAACCCAAATCAAAAGTAAAAACTGCTAAAGTTAAAACAGCAAAGTCCAAAGTTACAACAAAAACTAAAGAAAAAACTTCATGCAAATTCTGTGAAAAACTATTTGTTTATCCAGATAAACATGAAAAGAACTGCAAGAAGAATCCTGATGTTAAAGTTGTATCTGCTCATATGAATGAATCAATAGCAATAAAAGCATAAGGCTTGTTCATAACTTATTGGACCCTCCAAATGGATTTTTCCAAAAAACGGTAAATTTGGAGAGCCGTCACTTCTTTTTACAAATTCAAAAATTTGAAAACGGATATTTTATTTCAATAACAGAAGGTGCTAAAAAAATTGGTTCCATCGTTGCCTCTTTAGCAACAGGACCTACTCCTATTACTACCACTGTTATTCCAACAAGAACAGACTCTCTTTTTTTGAAACTTGTAGCTGAACGTATAAGCACGAGAATGCGAGGAATTGCTCTAGTTTCAGTATTTATTCAAAAAGAACTAGAAACTGATTCTGCAAAAGCCTTAATGTCAGAGATTATGGAAATGATTGAGAATGAGTGATTTAAGAAATTATATTTCTCAAATTAAAAAGATCAAAGATCTTAAAACTGTTAAAACAAAGGTTTCAACAAAATTTGAGATTGCCGGAATTACAGCAAAAGTTGATAATTCATATGCTGTTTTATTTGAAAATATTAAAGAAAGTAATTTTCATTTAGTTGCCAATTTGGTTGGAACAAGGAAAAGATTTGCTCTGGCCGTTGGAGGAACTGAAAATAATATCCATGAAAAAATTATTTCAGCAATAAAAAAAGCTAAACGTCCCAAAATTATCTCCTTAGGAAAATTCATGGAAAACAAGTCAAAAAACTTGTTTTCTATGCCTATTGTAACTCATTTTGAAAAAGAATCTGGACCTTTCATCACATCTTCTGTAGCGTATGCCAAAAATCCTGAAACTGGAAAACAAAATTCTTCATTTCATAGATTAATGCCAATTGATAAAACTCATTTTACTATTCGAATGGTAGAAGGACGTCATCTTCACAGATGTTTTGTTGATGCTAAAGAACATGGACAAGATCTCAAAATTGCAATTACTGTGGGTGTCCATCCTGCAGTTTCCATTGCAGGAGCATATCAAGCTGAGTGGGGAAAAGATGAGATTGATATTGCAAATTCACTTTTAGGTGGGAAACTAACTTTGACAAAACTTCCTTTTACAGGATTGAATGTACCATCAGGTTCAGAAATTGTAATGGAAGGAAAAATTCTTCGTGATAAAACTCACCCTGAATGGATGGTTGAAATGCTTCAAACATATGATCATAAAAGATCTCAACCTGTTTTTGAACTCGAAAATTTATTCTTTAGAAACAATCCTGTTTTTCATGATGTTCTTTCTGGATATTCCGAACATAGATTGCTCATGGGAATGCCAATTGAATCTAAACTAAACGGCGAACTGAAAAAGGCATTTCCTCAAACACAATTAGTTTCTATGACTAATGGTGGATGTAATTGGTTACATGCAATTGTACAAATAAAAAAGAAAAGTGATTCTGACCCCAAAAAAATAATCAAAAAAACATTTGATTCACATCGTTCGTTAAAACAAGTAATTATAGTTGATGATGATATTGATCCTAACAATGCAGAATCGGTGGAATATGCAATGGCTACGAGATTCCAAGCTGACAAAGATTTAATAATTTTTAAGAATGTTCGTGGCTCTAGTCTTGACCCTTCCAGTGATCAAAAGAAATTACTGACTGCTAAAATGGGAATTGATGCAACACGTTCTCTTTCTAAACGTCCAGAAGGCTTTGAATTGGCAAAAATCCCAAAAATTGATAAAATCAATCTAGAAAAATATCTTAAATAATCAAATCAACTGATTAAATTAAATTGGATGAAGAAAAAATCACAATGAATCAAAAATATGTCTTCAAACAATTTTCAAATACGTGAAAAAAGTCCTTCAGAATCACAGGCAGAAGTAATTGTTAGGATGTTTCCTTCTGATGCAAATCCTGCAGGAAATGTCTTTGGTGGTGAAATTTTAAAGCATATTGATATGGTTGCAGGAATCGTTGCTCAACGACATTGTCAATCAAACGCGGTTACTGTTTCTATGGATAGTGTTTCTTTCCTCAAACCCGTTTTTGTTGGAAATGTTCTCAAACTAAATGCACGAATAAACTATGTTCATAACTCATCAATGGAAATTGAAATAAATACAGAGGCTGAGGACATCGTAACTGGAATAAGGGCACTTACTGGAACTGCATTTGTAACTTTTGTAGCACTTGACAAAAATGGAAAACCTACACATGCTCCAAAATTAGCCCTTAAAACAGATGAAGATAGAACAAAATTTGAGGAAGGTAAACTCAGAATGGAAAAACGTCTACAAAAACGTCAAAAATGAACTTCTCCCAGTTTCTATAGATCCATTTAAGAATAGCAAAAATAATCTATAGTTATTGTCGGAACAAGATAAAAATAACGAATGGGATTCTCTATGGCAAGAATATACAAAATCACTTGACAACTGGAAAACCGTTTATGAACAAATACAAAAAGCAAGTAGTGACATGCAAGAAAAATTTAACCAAGTATGGGATAAGGCAACTGTTGAATCTAGTACTGAAACCATGAAATTATTTACTGAAAACTGGCAAAAATCAATGGCTGATGTTGGAATAAATTCATTCAAAGAATTTACTGAAAACTGGCAAAAAGCCATAAGTGATTCCAATGCTTCAACTTTCAAGCAATTTACTGAAAATTGGCAAAAAACTCTTAGTTCATCTGGACTAGAACAAATGAATGCATATGGAGAAATGATGAAGAAGTTTGCTGAAACTTGGACTTCAATGTGGCCAAAATCTTAATTCATTGAATTGAGACAAAAATTATTCTTTTTTTGTAGTTGTACTGCTATAGAAATTATCACTGCCATTGGAGTAACAACATATCTATTTTATCTTGGTGAATTTATCTTAGCATTAATCTCAATGGTTGTTTTTGGCAAACTAATTATTTTTCATTTTGTAATGGAATATTTTGATAAACAAAATCTAAAAAAGATCCAAAATATTTCAAAGCATTGAATTTATCTTGATTATCAATTTCTTAATTATTTACAAATCATGATAACTTTGCAAAATTTTGAGTTATTGAAAACTATATTTTTAGATCTAAACAAATGGAATAAAGAAAAAAGAAAAATCCATCACCTAGTTTTTATGTACAATAGGATTAATTCAAGATTGGATTGTGTTTTCATTCAATTCCACAAATGAATTTATGTTATCGTTAAATGTTTTGAAGTTTTGTGCAGTTGCATCAATTTTTTCACATATTTTCATACATTCTTCTTGCAATTGTGTCATAGCTTGAAAATATTGTGGAATTATTTTTGAAATATTCTCAGTATTTTTGAACATTTTGCTTGTACATTGAATAAACATTGTTTGATTGAGTTTGTGTGCTCATGCTATCGCCTTTTCATACTGGTATATATGATTGGTAATAAATGGTTAAGACCTATTCTCAGAACTCATATAAAATCTAATCATCTTTTCAAAAGAATAAAACGTAATCTCTTCGTAATTCTGTGATGGAAGTTACTCAGAATGAATGTTTTATTGAATTATCTAGTTTTAACGATTTAGCAAGATATGCTTGTGCATTTCGAGAATATCCTAAAAGAGTGTATTCTCAAGAACTTGATGACTCCAGAATCATTTCAAGTAGTCTAATTCTTGCAAATACCTTGATGATTTTTTATACTCCCATATCAAAAATTGGTAGATATGTTTCATATCAAGTAAAAGGAGATAAAGAAATTTGCGATATTGTAGAATCTACAAAAAACATATCAAATTATGCCCCTATTGTTTATATGGAATCAAAAATTTCACCTCTTCCAATAAAATCAGAAAAACTCTCAGATCAATTTCATCCAATTCAAGTCAAAGATTTAGGAAGTTTAGCACGATTAACATATAATCCTGAATTTCCAGATGAATCCAATCTTACTTTGTACACACTACAACACAAAAAATCTTGGGTTGTGGGATACATCACATCATTGGAAATGGATGAGGTATTTTATAATTTCAATTATGTAAAATTAGATTCTGAGCCTTCAAAACATTTTCTGAAATATCAGGGAAATCAAGGAAAAGATCCAGAATTTTCCAATAGTATTGAACATGGATTTTCATATTTACCAATTATCAAAATTAAGACTACACCATCAATTTTTGGATTTTCAAATTAATTTGAGTATTGCCATGTTGTAAGTTCTTTAATTTTCTCTCTAGATTCATCAACTAATCGTTTCATAACAGGTATATAGATTTCAGATGCATATACAATTTCAATGTCAGTATGATCCTCGATATCTAAAAATGCAGATGCATTTATTTGGTATTTATTTACTTTAGGCTCATTTTTTTCAGTTCTTTTGTGATTTATGATTTCTAAAAATATTGGTGATTGTCTTTTTATTTCTATATCTAATTCTTCTTTTGATCGTAGTTTTTCATTACTTAAATTAACTTTAATTGGTTGATTAATATCACCTTTGTAACGGTTTGATGCTCTAATCATTATTTTAATCTCAGGAATTTTTTGTGATTTACTCTTAAATTTACATATTTTTTTCATAAAATTCGGATATGAATTTTTATGTTCTCGATTAAATTTTTGTGAAAACCATTCTAAGAATTTTAGTGCATTTTGATCATTTTTCATTTTCGCTTTTTCATTAAATTTTTCATATGAAATTTTTCCTAAAATAAATAAGCCAAAATCTCTGTTCGCTTCTTCGAAAATATCCTGATAAATGTTATTTACTGAATCAATATATTCATTAAAAAAATGGTTTACATAAAATGGATCAGGATCATATTTTTTAATCTGTTTTAGGCACATTTCACAATTTTTTATCTTTTCTTCAATATTCATTGATCTTTGCCAGATTCAAGGTATGCATATTTTGATTGAGATTTCAAACTTGTTGCTAATTCTTTGAAAATTTCATTTACACTTACATCCACTAGATTTATAGTTGCATTTTCCTTTACAATTTGTTTTTCAAATTTCTCTTTAATTGCAAAAGACACTGATGACCAATGAAGAATTCCTTTCAATTGCTCTTCAGCTGTGACATTTGTTGTTGGAAAATTTGCTGGCGAAAAGACAATTCCATTTGTCCACTGCATTGTAGGTATTCCTCCACCTGAAGATCTTGTACTAAATGCTATTTGTTTGACCCAATCATCAAATTTGTATTCAATTACTTCATGAATAATCAATTTTTTCCAGGGTTCTATTGATATCTCCATTTACCTATACGTACTGTCAACCAATTATAATCTTATTTCTTCTTCTTTCATTTTCTCAAAATTCACTTGTTAAATAATTAGAACTTTAGAATTATCTTAATTGAAATTGCTTATTTACTAGAAATCTATCATTATTTTTTATAATGGATAAATGGGCTGATTATTTAATTTCTAAAGTCAGTTATGACTCTGAACACTTAATCTCTGTTGCCTTACGCCATCAAGAGACTGAACAAGGTATTACTAAAGGAAAACCCATAGATCGTTTAACCATTGCATCTGACATTAAGAATGGATTGATCTACATTACCATTTACAGTGGAAAAAATTCTTGGAAAAAAGGACATCAAATTCAAACATTCTCAATTGAAGGTATACCATATCTAAGAATTGATAGAAATAAAGTAAAATTAGATTTTCTTGGTGACATTCAAGAATTTTCAACTCCTAAATATGAATCAACCAAAAAACTAGAGTCTCATCCAGAACCCATCACAGAACCAGAAATTCTTTCTAGTCCTAGAGGCTCATTACCAAAAGATTCAGCAGAAGAGCTTCCTCAAGAACTAGATCTTGCACCAGAACCCATCACAGAACAATTATCTCAATTAAATGATCTACAACAAAAAATAAACGAGTTAGAAAATATTTTATCAACTAAACCAAATAATCTATCTAAAGATCTTCCTGTTAACCAAACTCCTAAAATTAACAAATTGGAAAATCCGGTAGATGCTAAAATTGGGCAAAAAATTATTAACATATTACAAAAGCAAAAGCAAAAACTTGATGAAATTGAAAAAAAACTTCATAAATCAACAATTGAAAAAACCACTTAATCTATTTGATGTATATTATGTAAAATGTAAAACTAAGAAATATTAAAAGTTCTAAGAAGACAACCATGAAAAATGGTAAAACTGTAACTCATCGAATATGTTTTATTTCTAAATATAAAATTTTCAGAATTATTAAAATGAAAAATAATTTTATTACTTTCTAATTGGCAATTTTTATTCAGTTACATCTGACTTGATTGCCAGGCTTGATTGAATCTTTTGATGGCTTCTTGGTATGCTACAATTGAGTCATCACCTGATGTTGAAAGAAATTTTTCCCACTGTTCATTAAATTTTTTAATTGATTCAATATTGGTCTCTTTGAAAATACTTTCAATCATCTTTGTTTGTTGTTTGATATATTGTGGACCAATTTCCTCCCAAGTATTTTCCCAACTTGAACTAACTTTTTTTAATAATTCTGCATCTGATTCTAATGCTTTTTGACATGCATCATGATATGTCATCAAAGTTTCATTTGTTGCTCTCTGCCACTGGGCAAGGGATTCTTTCCATCCATTTAATGCAGAATTGTATTCCTTCCATGCTTTTTCAAATTCGGGTTTTTTTGAAGATGTTGACTTTACTTGTTTTTTCGGCTTAGGATCTGCCTTTTTTACTGGCTTCTTTTTTGTGGTGGTTTTTTTCCTTACAGCCATACTTTAATAAAAAAAATAGTAGATGTTAAATCTTTCAATAGTATCTTAATTTGAAAATAACTATTACTCTTTCATTAAAATTTTGAGGCCTTGGTGAATTCTGGCAGATGTTCTTGATCTTTATTTTTAAATAATTCATAATGCTCTTTACAAAGATTTCTCGTTTCTCTAAAACTTATAGTAACTGTCTGTATTGCCTTTAGTTTACATTCTGAAATACTGCATTTCAATATAATAGATTTCTATTAATTGGTAATAAAACTTTGAAATTATATTATTACCACTGCTAACTTTTTATCATTGCAAAATATAGAAAAAATATGGATGATGCTGAAAAAGGAAAACGATTTTTAGAATTGATTGATGAACAAAACAATCTTCAATGGAGTACCATTGTAAAAATATCTGCCCTAATTAACTCAAATTGGAATTCGACTGATCTTCAAAATGAACTTGAAACGTTGGTAAAAAAACATTCCAAAATTACTAAAGAGATTAACAGTCTCGATAAGAATAACAATATTTTATAGAGCAGAGTCTACCATTAATGCAATAAACAATACTGCCAAATATGGGCTCGAAAATTTAAATAAAGTCCATGAAGCCTTTTCCATGGGCTTTACTATTACCCAAATTGATAATGCAATCATTAATGCCCCTGATGCTATTGCAGTCCATAGATACACACTACCAACCATTGCATCTCCGCCTTCTGTAGTTATGAAAAATGGTGCAATAGAAAACAATACCATCACTACAGTTGAACCTGCAATAGCTCTTGCTGATGTTTTTTCAGATTGAACTGCAGTTAACATTGGAACATTTACTTTGTTATAATCATCTTTGAAATGCAAGGTTAAAGCCCATATGTGCATTGGAATCCAAATGAACACTAGTCCTGCCATTGCAAGTCCCATGGTCCATAAATCATACATGCTAACAGATACCCAACCAATCATTGGAGGTGAACCGCCACATAACCCTCCTAGAATAATATTGGTTCTTGAATTTCGTTTTAATGCATATGAATAAACTAGAATGTTGTTTACTAATCCAAATGCAATGAATGCAGTTGCCCATACACCTTGTTCTAAGGTTGTAGTAAAAGAAATTCCAAATGCTAAAACTAATGAAATTCCTGCTAATGCTAACCCAAAATTTCTTGCTTTTACAGCGGGGTAGATTCTTTTTGATGGGAGAGGTCTACCTTTTGTTCTTTCCATAATGGCATCAATATCCCTATCATGATAGTTTGTCAACGTATTTGCAGCTGCTGAACCTGCAGCAACCGAAAACAACATTAACAACCAAGTTGCTGGAGAAACTTCAATATCATAAATGTTGGATGCTGTTAACGCTGCACCAAATGCAGTAAATACAAGTAGATACCAGATTTTTGGTTTTGTTAGTTCATAATATACTGCAATCCTGGATTCAGATTTTTGCTTTTGCAATATTAGTCACTATCCTTTGATGGCATATATGGCATTGCTTTCATTCTTGATTTCATCTCAATAAAGGATTCTGAAGATTGTATCCCTTCAATTCTACCGATACGCTCGGAGACCATCTTATGCATCTGATCCAATGATTTTGCATACATAGTTACCAAAATATCGAATCTTCCCGTAACTTCCGCAACTTCTCTCACTCCATCAATTTTGAATAATTCTTCAATTATGTGATCGCGTTTTTTTGTATCCATATTGATACCAGTTAATGCTTTTACATTATACCCAAGCTCAGCATCATTTACATCAATTGTAAAGCGTTCAATTAATTTTCTTTTTACTAATCTTTTGATTCTTGAATATACGACTGACGAATTTACATTAATTTTATTTGATAATCGCGGTACTGAAATTGATGCATCGTTAGATAATTCTGATAAAATTTGTAAATCTAAATCGTCTACTTTTGCCGTTTAAAACACCTGAGTCGATGTAGATTTCTGGTTCTTATAAAGTTATTATTGAAAAAATTACAAAAAATTATCTAAATCTTGCCTTTTTTGTACAGCATTTCTGCAAGCAACACTGCACCTTTTGCTGAACCCATCTTTTTGTTGTGTGAAAATAACATGTATTTAAGACCATTATCAAAAAGTTCTTCTTTCTCAACTCTTCCGATTGTCGTAGTCATTCCATCACCAACAGTTCTTTCCATTCTTGGTTGAGGCCTTGTAGGATCTTCATGGAATACATAGTAATCTTTTGGAGCAGAAGGTAGTCCTAATACCGAAATATCTTTGTTACATTGATTGTATGTCTCTTTAGCTTTAGCAGGATCAATTTCCTTTGTGGTTTCAACAAAAACAGACTCAGTATGCCCATCTATTACCGGAACCCTAGTACAAGTGCAACTTACCCTAATGTCTGCATCTTCAATTTTTCCATCTTTTAGTTTACCTAAAATTTTTCTTGTTTCTTGTCTTACCTTTCCTTCTTCTTTTGGAATATATGGAAGTATGTTGTCTGTAATCCCCATTGCAGATACACCTGACTTCCCACCACCTGAAATGGCTTGCATTGATGTCATCATAACTTTTTTTGCACCATATTTTTCAAGTAATGGTTTTAATGTAATTGCTAAACCTGTTGTTGTACAATTTGGTAAAGGTGCTACCCAGCCTTTCCAATTCCTATTCTTTTTTTGAATATCTAGTAATTCGGTTTGCTCATCATTAATTCCTGGGATTAATATCGGAACATCATCTTCATATCTATATGCAGAACTAGTTGAGATCACAGGCAAATCAGCTGCCATTTTAGTTTCAATGTCTTTAGCAGCTTCTGATTCTACTGCGGAGAACACCAAATCTAGCTGAGACACATCTAATTCATCAATTGATTTTACTGTCATTTCTTTGATATATTCAGGGATTTCTCCACCAACATCCCATGCAACAATTCCACTTGCATCCTTTATTGCATCTAGGTATTTCTTACCTGCAGAACGCTCAGATGCTGCAATTTGGGTCACCTCAAACCATGGATGGTTATTTAATGACTGCACAAATTCTTGACCAACAGCACCTGTAACTCCAATAATTGCAACTCTTTTTTTAACCATAATTAAATAATGGGTATCTTTCAATTAATAATCGTTTTCTGAATTACCACAACATACTAAATCGGCTAATTCTATTTGGAACTGTGAAAATAAGAACAAAATCTTCCATTATTAGACATGTTCCAGTGATTCATGGAGGTGGAAATTCTTTAAAAAGTTCTGACCCACAACTATTGGATTTTAGTTCTAACATCAATCCTCTTGGAATTCCTATTTCTGTAAAAAAAATCATTAAAAAAAATTTTAACACTATTCAAAACTACCCTGATTTAGATTCATCAGAATTAATTTCTAGCCTAAAAAAATACACACGCATGGAAAAATCTAATCTGATAGTTGGTAATGGCGCAATCGAAATAATCTATAATTTTTGTTTTGCATTTTTATCAGAAAAAAAAGTATTGATTCCTATTCCTACATTCCAAGAATATGAAACAGCGGCAAAACTAAACAATGGTAAAATATCTTATTTTAGAACATTGAATTTATCTAAACATATTGATTTATTTATTTCACAAATCCCAAAAAATGGATGTGTTTTCATTTGTAATCCTAATAACCCCACAGGAAAACTTTTATCAAAAAAACAATTACTTAAAATAATTCAAAGGGCAAAAAAACTTTCTTCTTTTGTGTTTGTTGATGAATGTTTTATTGAACTTGTTCCTGAATCAAATGAATCCATTATTTCATATGTAAACAAATTTGATAATCTTTTTGTTTTACGTTCTTTGACTAAATCATTTGGATTTCCTGGATTAAGAATTGGCTATGCTGCAGCATCAAAAGAAATGGTAAAAATTTTAAATAAAATAAAAATCCCATGGAGTGTTAATTCTCTAGCACAAGATGCAGCAAAAATTTCTCTCAAAAATAAATCTCATCTAATAAAATCTAAATCAGTGATTAAAAAAGAATTGAATTATCTTATTAATAAAATTGACAAATTAGATAATTTTGAATGTTATGATTCTTCCACAAATTTTATTTTGATTAAAACAATTCATAATTCCACACAATTACAAAAAAAATTACTAAAACACAAGATCCTAATTCGTGATTGTAAAAATTTTAGAGGATTAAATAATCATTATTTTCGAATTGCTGTGAAATCTCATAAGGATAATCTAAAACTAGTTAAAGCATTGGAGAGTGTTATATGAAATCATTAATGATTCAAGGAACATCTTCTGGTGCTGGAAAAACAACATTAGTAGCAGCGCTTTGTAGAATTTTTTCAGATAAAGGATACAATGTGGTACCGTTCAAATCCCAAAATATGTCAAACTTTTCATATATCACGTCTACATTTGAAATTTCTCGTGCTCAAGCTATTCAGGCAATTGGCGCTCGCTGTGAAATCACACCTGATTTGAATCCTATTTTACTAAAACCTGTGGGGAATTACAATAGTGTTGTATATCTAAATGGAAAACGCTACAAAAAAATGCATGCAAAAGATTACTATGAAAAATTTGTAAATTCTAAAGGAATTAAGATTGCAACAAGATCATTGAAAACTTTACAGAAAAATTATGATTTGGTAATTTTAGAGGGAGCAGGATCACCCGCTGAAATCAATTTACAAAAATTTGATATTGCAAATATGAAAATTGCACAAGAAGCTAATGCTTCTGTATTACTTGTATCTGATATTGATAAAGGTGGTTCATTTGCAAGTATTGTAGGTACAATGGCCTTGATTGAAAAGAAATATCAAAAACTTGTAAAAGGTTTCGTATTTAACAAATTTAGAGGAGATCTAAACGTGCTAAAACCTGGATTTCAAAAACTCAAAAAAATAACAAATATTCCTGTTATTGGAACCATTCCATTAACGACATTAAATCTACCCGAAGAAGATTCTCTAAATGTAAAACCCAAAGAAATTGCTTGGACTAGAAAAAATATTTTAAAAATTGATGATGAATTAAACAGATTGGCAAAAACTGTCAAATCAAATATGGATATTAAATCAATTGAGAGATTCATAAAATGATTTTAGAATCTATATTTGTCATTGGTATTGCAATTTTCATTGACTTAACATCAGGTGATCCTAAAAATAAGTATCATCCTACTGCATGGATGGGACGATTTATTGCAACACTGACACCTATTGCAAAAAACCAAAATCCTATAATTGAAAAAATTACAGGCATTTTCATCATTATTGTTCTCTCTGTTATAGTAATTTCATTACTTTTGATTTTGAATGTTGGAATATCCATGATCCCGCTTGATTCCATTTCAATAATTGTATCTGTAATTGTTGGTGGGTTATTACTAAAAACCACAATTGCTATTAGAGGTATGGAAAAACATGCCAACAAAGTTCTAGACTATCTTGATCAAGATGACCTCAATAAAGCTCGAACAAATCTAGCTATGATAGTCAAGAGAAATACTAAGAATCTAGACAAAAATCATGTTATTTCAGGCGTAATGGAGAGCATTAGTGAAAATACAGTAGATGGAATTACTGGTCCTTTGTTCTATTTTTCCATTTTTGGTTTACCTGGAGCATTTGTTTATAGAGTAATTAACACTGCAGATTCAATGATAGGATATAAGACCGATCTCTTCAAAAATGTAGGTTGGTTTACTGCATCTTGTGACACAATTTTAAATTATATTCCATCTAGACTTACTGGATTGGTCATGATAGTTTCAGCTGCTATCTTACATAATAATTGGAAAGAATCATACAAAATAATGATTCGTGATGGCAAAAAAACTGAAAGTCCTAATGCTGGATATCCAATGGCAGCACTTGCAGGAGCCCTTGAAACTAAATTTGAAAAAATAAACCACTACAAATTAGGTAATGGAGAAATTACACTAACAAAAGAACATGTGACCTCTGCAATAACAATAATGAAACTTACTTCAATTCTTTTCTTTGGAATTGTTTCTGTTCCAATCATTATTATTTTATCATTAATTGGATGGTGGATTCATGCTTAAAGAAATTGGCTCTGTTTTTTCGTTTTTGACAATATTTCCTTCCTCAAATACAACTTTGGAAAATATTGCAAAATACATGTATCTTTTTCCTATTGTTGGAATTGCAATTGGGCTTTTAGTTGGAACTTTTGGATTTAGTTTATCTTTCTTTTTAGATCCATTACTAGTTAGTTTACTGGTAGTAGCTTCTATTGCAATTGTAACAGGAATTCATCATGCGGATGGTTTAGCTGATTTTGCTGATGGGCTAATGGTGAAAGGAAATAAAGATAAAAAACTGAAAGCAATGAAAGATCTCTCTACTGGTTCTGCTGGAATTGTTGGGATAGTGTTATATCTAATTGGTCTAGTAGTCACAATTTCTCTTACTAGTGGATTTGATTTGTTTAAAGCGATTTTAATTAGCGAAATTTTAGCAAAATTCTCAATGGTATTGATGGCAAGTCTAGGGAATTCAGCATCCTTAGGCTCAAATTCACTTTTTGTAGAAATGATGAAAGACAAGAAAAAACTCACTGTTGCATTCGTAATTATGCTTATTCCAGTGATTGCTATTGGCGAAATTACTGGACTATTGATGCTTGGAGTAACTGTCACCTTAACTATTTTTCTTTTAGCCCTATCTACTCGTAGTTTTGGTGGAATTACTGGCGATGTACTTGGTGCATCAAATGAACTTACAAGATTGGCTTCACTAATGGTGTTTGTGTCAATATGATTGGCATTGTTATGGCTGGTGGTAAAGGTACTCGCATGAATTTAGAGGAAGAAAAACTTTTACTAAAACACAAAAAGCCTATAATACTTCATGTAGTTGAATCATTAAAAAACTCAAATCTCTTTTCAAAAATTTTGACAGTTACTAGTACAAATTCTCCTAAAACAAAAAAATTACTAGAAGAAAACAATATTGAAATTTTTGATACGCCTGGAATTGGCTATGTTGAAGATCTAAATTTAGTGCTAAAATCAATAGATGATGCAGTTTTGGTTACTTCTGGTGATTTACCTTTACTTGATGAAGATATAGTTCAAAAAATTGTTAATCAATATGACTCTCACAAAACATGGGTTAGTATTCTTGTGACTAAAAATTTTTTATCTTCACTTGGACTTGAATCTGACTACCGGATAAATTTCAATGATCAAATATGTCATTACACCGGAATTTCTTTGGTAAATTCAAAAAAAATATCATCCCTAGAAAATTTAGAAGAGAATTATATCATAATAGATGATAAAAGAATTGCATTTAATTTAAATTCAAAACATGATTATGATTTACTCAGCACTGCCTAAGACTTTGCCATTTATTTTGGCTTTTGATCCTGTTGCCTCTGCTATGGCATTTCCACAGGAATTACATGCAACTTGTGTTGACGCATGAGAATAAACTACTTGTAATTCTCCACATTCATTACAGTTGACTTTTTGAAATTTACTTGCTGGTTTTGGAATTTCAATATGATCTTTCTTCATGCTGCCACCAACTCAAATTTCTTAATTCTAACACCCACTTTATTGTATTTCTTTTTACAAACAGTACATGTCATAATAGGCGTAACTTTCTTTGTAACTTTAGCTGGTTTTGCTAATTTTGGAAATTTCTGCCCACCATATCCCTTTTTACGTTCTGCATGTCGACGTTCACCTCTGGCAGATCCACGTCTTTTTCCAGCCTTGTAAATGGAAACCTTTTGTTCGGTATGTGTTTTACATTTTGCACAATACTTTCTGATCACCTTGGGGATGTTCATATCAAAAAAACCTCCTCAACCGTAATTTAAGCATTGAATCTATAATAGGCGCAAAATACAATTAATATTTATGAATTCGAGCCTGGCAACTTCGATCTCCTCATTGAATTCAGTAGCGATGGGTGACAAAAAAGCCGATCTTGTTTTAAAAAATTGTAACTTATTATCCGTCTACACTCGAGAAACCCTTCCAAAAATTCAGATTGCGATAATTCATGATAGAATTGCATATGTTGGTCCTGATGCTTCGCATACAATAGGTCCAAAAACAACCGTCATCGATGTAAAAGACAAATATGTTTCTCCAGGATTTGCAGATCCTCACTTACATATTGATCAATTTGTATTGCCATCTGAATTTGTAAAACAAGCTCTTCTTTGTGGTGTCACTTCTTTATTTTCAGATCCAATTGATATTGTAAGTGTCGCTGGGTACAAAGGTTTTCAAGAATTTCTTAAACTTGGAGAAGACTTACCGATAAGAATTTTCCAAGTTGTACCGGGAGGTCTTCCTGTTGATGCAAAATTTAGTAACAGCAACTCACTTACATTGTCACAAGAAAAATCTGCAGTAAAGCATCCACATGTTCTTGGTTTGGGTGAAGTTTTTTCATGGACTAAAGTAACTCTTCGTGAACCTAAAACAATGAAATCTATTTCATCTATGCTGGAACACGATTGCATAATTAATGGTCACACTGCTGGAGCAAGTGAAAAAAAACTTAATGCGTATGTTTCCTCTGGTATACTGTCATGCCACGAACCAATCAATTTTGATCAGGTGTTAGAAAGATTACGTCTTGGAATGTGGATTATGATAAGAGAAGGTTCCATAAGACGAGATTTGAAGGAAATTATCCCATATGTTTTGTCTCATGGTATCTATTTTAATCGTTTAATGTTTTGTTCTGATGGTCTTGATCCACTTGATATTGCAAAATTTGGTCACATAGATCATTGTGTTAGAGAATCAATCAAACTTGGTCTCAAACCAATAGATGCTATTACTATGGCATCAAAAAATAATTTTGATTACTATAACATGGGAAAAGATCTTGGTGGAATAGCGCCTGGAAAATTGGCAGATATTCTAATCTTTGATGATCTAAAACTAATAAAACCAAACAAAGTCTATGTGGGGGGAAAACTGGTTGTATCTAATGGAAAAATTGTCTCATCTATAAGGAAAAAAACAATATCTCCTTGGTTTAAAAAAACTGTTAAACTAAAAAAATTCTCAAAAAATGATTTTCTTATAAAATCAAAAAAGAAAGACGTTCTTGCAAATACTATTTTTATGCAAACTGAAATTATTACCAAAATAGGTTCAGCTGAACTTCATTCTAGGGAAGGTCAAATTCTTGCCTCTTTGGATTCTGATATCTGGAAAGTTGCTGCCTTTGATAGAATTCATGGCACAAATCAACATTCTATTGGTTTTCTTGAAAATTTCGGAGCTGACATAGGAGCATTTGCATCCACTTGGAGTTTTCATGAAAATGATATGATTGTAGTTGGTTCTGATGATTCTGATATGGCTGTTGCTTCAAATTATATTATAAAGAATCAAGGTGGACTAGTTGTAGTAAAATCTGGTAAGATTCTTGCATCTTTACCTTTACAATTTGCAGGAATAATTTCTACAGATTCTTTTGAAAAAGTTTCATCAAATTTTGAAAAAATCAACAACACAATTGTTGATTTGGGATGTAGGTTCTCCAGGCCTCACCTAATTCCATTATTCTTGCCATTCTTGGCTTTGCCATCTGTTAGGATTCTCTCAGGGGGAATAGTTGATGTGAAAAAACGAAGTTACATTCAACCGATCAACTAAGTAATGTTAAAAAGGGGGATTTAAGGGATTGAAGCTGAAACTAAATGGCATCAATTCAACAAGGACCAAATGGACCTGTTCTGGTTCTCAAAGAAAGCGCACTACAGCAAAAAGGTAAGGATGCACAGCAAAATAACATTGCAGCAGCAAAATTAGTTGCTGAGTTGGTTAAAAGTAGTCTTGGACCCCGTGGTCTTGATAAAATGTTAGTCGATTCCCTAGGTGATGTTACTATCACTAATGATGGTGCTACTATTCTAAAAGAAATTGACGTTCAACATCCAGCAGCAAAAATGATAGTTGAAATATCTAAAACAGTTGATAATGAGGTAGGTGATGGTACAACTTCCTCCGTTGTTTTTGCAGGCGCACTTTTGGCCCGTGCAGAAGATCTTCTGAAAAAAGATGTTCATTCATCAACTATTGTAGATGGTTTTCAAGCAGCTGCAGATAAAACCCTTGAAATTTACTCTGAATTAGCAAAGAAAGTTCTACCTGATGATAAAGAATCTCTCATGAAAATTGCAACAACAAGTATGCAGTCAAAATTAATCTCTGAAGATAGTGACATACTATCAAAAATTGTGGTTAATGCGATTCTTAGTATTGCTACTAAGAAAGATGATGTATATTCTGTAGATCTTGAAAACATTAAGATTGAAAAGAAATCAGGTGGCTCAATTCAGGATACACAAATTGTTCAAGGAATTGTTTTAGATAAGGAAATTGTTCATAGTGGAATGCCTACAAAAATTGAAAATGCTCATATTGCATTAATTAATTCAGCATTAGAAATCGAAAAAACTGAAATGAGTTCTGAGATTAGAATCACCGACCCAACTCAAATGCAGATGTTTCTAGAGGAAGAAAATAGAATGATAAAATCTATGGTTGATAAATTACACGATATTGGTGCTAATGTTTTGATTTGTCAGAAAGGTATTGATGATATTGCACAGCACTATCTTTCAAAATACGGTATCATGGCAGTTCGTCGTGTTAAAGAAAGTGATATGATTAAACTATCTAAAGCAACAGGTGGTAGAGTGATTAGTAATCTTGACGATCTTTCAGAAAATGATTTAGGTTCTGCAAAATTAGCTCATCAAAAGAAAGTTGAATCTGATAAATGGGTATTCATTGAAGGTTGTAAACATCCACAATCTGTTACCATGTTAATTCGTGGTGGCTCTCAAAGAGTAATTGATGAAGTTGATCGTTCTATTCACGATTCTTTAATGGTAGTAAAAGACGTAGTTCAAAAACCAGAAATTGTTGCAGGTGGAGGTGCTCCTGAAGCCTATGCAGCATCTTTACTCAAAGATTGGGCGGATAATTTTGATGGAAAGGAACAACTTGCTATTAAAAAATATGCAGAAGCTTTAGAAGTAATTCCATTGACTATTGCTGAAAATGCAGGAATGGATCCAATTGATACTATGGCAAATCTACGAGCAAAACAAAATCAGGGCCGTAAATGGACTGGAATAGATGCCAGAAACACACAGATTGCTGACATGATGACAATTAATGTTATAGAACCAATCGCAGTTAAAGAGCAAATAATCAAATCAGCTACTGAAGCAGCATGCATGATTCTTAGAATTGATGATGTGATTGCTACATCTGGTGCTCCAGGTGGCGGCATGCATTAAATGTATAATTAGTTAAAACTAAAATCCTCTAATATTCATAAATTATTGATGTACAGACTTGGTGTAGATTTAGGTGGCACTAAAACTGAAATAATTTTGCTTGATGAAAATCTTTATGTTTTAGAAAGAAAAAGAATTCCAACACCAAAAAATGATTATAAAGAAATAATTGATAATATCTCGTCCTTAGTTTTAGAAATATCTCAAAATATTTCTAATTTTTCTGTTGGTGTTTGTACACCTGGTTCTATTTCTAATCAAACCGGATTAATTAAAAATAGTAATACCCAATGTTTGATTGGGAAATCTATAGCAAGAGATCTAGAAGATAAGATTGGAAAAAAAATTTTGATTGAAAATGATGCTAATTGTTTTACTATGGCCGAAGCTAAAATGGGTGCTGCTATGGATTATGGTTTAGTTTTTGGTGTAATCATGGGTACAGGTGTTGGTGGCGGAATTGTGATTGATAAAAAACTTCATTCTGGTAGAACTAACATTGCTGGAGAATGGGGACATCACATCTTACATCGTAATGGAAATTCATGTTATTGTGGAAAAACTGGATGTGTTGAAACTTACATCAGTGGTCCCTCATTAGAAAGACAATGGGCAAAACAAACTGGCAAATCTATGATTTTGACTGAGATTCTTTCAAATATTCATAATGAGATTGGGAAGAATTGGAAAGATGCATTTTTAGAAAATTTTGGATATGCTCTTGCAAATGTAATTGATATTTTAGATCCAGATGCAATTGTTATGGGTGGTGGTTTATCAAATATTGATTTTTTATACACTGAAGGAAAAAAATCAGTTTATGATAAAGTATTTTCAGATTTAGTTGATACACCAATTTTAAAAAACAAATTGGGTGATTCTGCAGGAGTCTACGGTGCTGCACTCTTAACTTAATCTTCTGGACATCCATCTATTTTTTGGACATAGTAACCATTAGTCATAATCTCAATTTCCATATCTTCTGGAACTGATTGTGTGTGACAAAATCTACACTCCTCTGTGCTTACCTTTGCTGTTTCTTCACCAATTTCTCTTAACCATTCTTTTGCAAAAGAAACTGCTTTTTCTGTATCACTTTTGTCCGTAACTATATCAAAATGCATTGTATGTCCATCTTTTGCTTTGACATATGTATCAAAAACATGAAAATCCATACCAATCACAAATTTTAGGAATATTTATTTTTAATTTTTTTATCTACAATCTAATTAATATCGATTTCAACGCTAATCAAAATCAATCTTGTCATGTAATAGAAGTTATGCTACAAAAATTTTTTCCATATCTTATTAATGCAAAAATCGATTTGCCCATTTTTTCTAATGTTTTTTACGTGTAAACTATCAATGAATTACTTAAGATAATGGCATCTCAGTTCTTCTCATGATGAATGATTTTAGTACAACTTTATGATAAGATTGATCTTATCATAAATTCCAACATATGGGATTTTTTCCATATTCCAGAATTATCCCTACTGTGGTTCAATTGTAGCAGGTGGTTTACTTGAAATTGTATATGTTACCCAAGTTACGTCTTCAATCTCATTTGTTATTCTATTGCTCATCTTTTCTAAAAGACCATGTGAAAGTCTTGTCCAATCTGCCGTCATTGCATCAATTGAATCCACTACTCTAATCATTACGATGTTCCCATATCTTCGCTCATCACCTACAACTCCAACTGCTCTATCATCACCTACAGCAGCATAAGCTTGCCAAACTTTGTCATACAAATTAGCCTCTAGTAGTTCATTCTCAACAATTTTACTGGCTATTTTTGCAATCTTTAGTTTAGTTGGAGTAACTTCTCCAATTATTCTAACTGCTAGTCCTGGACCAGGAAATGGATGTCTCATGAAAAGTTTTTCTGGAACCGCAAGAATTTTGGCAATTTTTCTTACTTCATCTTTATACAATTCTCTTAATGGTTCTAAAATTTCTAAATTGAGCCAATCTGGTAATCCGCCTACATTATGATGAGATTTTATTACTGATGCAGGTCCTTTAGATACTCCACTCTCAATAACATCTGGGTATAATGTACCTTGAGCCAACCATTTGAAGGGCCCATTTTTTTCTGCAAATTCGGTAAAAACATGAATAAATTCTTCCCCTACAATCATTCTTTTCTTTTCTGGATCTTCTACTCCTTTGAGTTTTCCAAGAAATTGATCAGTAGCATCAATTGAAGTGAAATCTACTTTGAAATTATCTTTAAACATTTCTTCAATTTCCTTTTCTTCATCAAGTCGCAACAAGCCATTATTTACAAATACACACTTTAGTCTATCTCCTATTGCTTTGTGAATAAGTAGTGCAACTACTGTGGAATCTATGCCTCCACTAACTCCACAGAGTACATTTCCTTCAATTTTAGAAATTTTTTCTACTGCTGTATCTATAAAAGCCTCCATAGTCCAATCTTGATTTGCACGACAAACTTTCAAAACAAAATTCTTAAGAATTTCTGTACCTTGTTCTGTATGTACTACTTCGGGATGAAATTGAATTCCATAAATTAATTTGTCTATTGATGCTATTGCAGCGGCTTTTGCACCTTCAGTATGTCCAATCACCTGAAATCCAGGAGGAATTTTCTCTGCTTCATCACCGTGGCTCATCCATGCTCTAACTGATTCCCCAATTCCATTCAACAGATCTTTATCATTATCAATCGTAAGTAACGATGAACCATATTCTTTGTTTGCTCTTTTTACTTTACCTCCATATTTATTTACAATTAATTGGTGTCCATAACAAATTCCAAGTAGCGGTAAATTCATTTCAAAGATTTTATTTTCAGGAACTGGAGCGTTTGAGTTATAAACACTTGATGGTCCTCCTGAAAAAATTATTCCTTTTGGATTAAGTTTTTGTAATTTCTCATAACTAATGTCATACGGGACAAGTTCTGCATAAACTGAAAATTCTCTTATTCTTCTGCAAATTAAATGGCTATACTGTGAACCAAAGTCTAAAACTACAATTTTATCCATATTATCACTTTTTGATATTTTCCAGCATCCTAGTTAATGACCATCCTGCTGTATTGATTAACTCGTTGACTCTTTCTTTTTGCCTATAGTTTTTAATTATAATTTCTCGAATATTTGTCCCATTTTTGTTTATTATATAATCAATAATTGACTCCTTCTGAATTTTTCCATTCTCCGCTTCTTGAAAATCCTTTCTTTTCATTTCCCCAATAATTCTATCTAAAAAAAATGATTTGAAAGGTGGAGTATCTGCATTTATCTCAATTCCATTGTCTAAAACTATGGATAATTGCTCTGGTGTGACATATGCATTAGCAATTATTTTGCCATCATTTACTCTTTTTATTGGAATTGAATTTTCCACAGGTTTTTCTATACTTTTTGGCTTGGTTTGAATTTCAACCACTTTTTTAATTTCTAATTGAGAGGCTTTTGTAAAACTAGAATCTTTTAGGAATGAATCTAAAACTGTAATATTTTTTTCTAACATCTCAATGGATTCTTGATGTTTATCAATTTGCTCGATCAAACTTTCTTTCAAAGCAACAATTTCCTTTACCTGCTCTTCTGAAAATTTCATAATCTGATTAATAGAGTATGGGTATTAAATGCATTCTAGGTAATTATAATATCCAGTTCTTTGTATGATATTTTTTTAAATCCTTTAATCGATTTTGATGTGGTAAATAATTCTGATTTTGTGATAGTTGATAACCATTCTAAAAGATATTCTCCTTTTTTTAATTTCATTAGTTTTATTCTCTTTTCTATTTTTTTTGTATTTGAAAATTTACCAATTCTGTTTCCAAAATCCATTCCAAATAAAATAATTTTTTTTGCCTTAAAATGATTAGCTAGAAAAACTCCTCTATCTCCATCAGTAAACCCTCCAAAATTTTGAATTTTGTTAAAAGGATTTGATTGTGTTGTGCCAATACAATTTTTAAATTTTTTTGCAAGTTTTAGTTTTTCAATATTATCCCCATGTGCATGTACGACAAAAATGGATTTTGTTTTTGCAATTTTTTTTAATGTGCTTTCATCCCCATCTAAATCTGTAATTATGATGTCTGGAATAATTCCATTTTCTACAAGTATTTTAAGCGCACTATCCGCAGCAATTTTTATTGATTTTTTATATTTTTTTAATTTTGGAATTGCAGTCGATAGTGATGGACCTGAACCAATAACAAAAATAGTTTTTCCTTCAATTAACCGTATTATTTTTTCATTAATGTTTGATTTTTTTAAAAATGAGTTTAACTGAACAGCCGACTCCATATCCTTTTTTTCACTATACTTGAATTCCTTTAAAATATCAGAGTATCTCTTTTTCCAACCTAAAATCATCATATGACTCAAATTGCATTATATTTGATAAACCATGTGGCAAAAATTGCAAATGTAGGCATAGGTAAAAAAAATCCTGTACGTATAATGGGAATTTTAAATACAAGTCCTGAATCATTTTACAAAAAATCAATTCACACAAATACTATTCAGATTAAAAACTCAATAAAAGAGATGGAAAATGACGGTGCCGATTTTATTGATGTGGGTGGCATGTCCACTGCACCATATCTGTCTACCCTGGTATCTGAAAAAACTGAGTCAAAAAGAATTCTTTTTGCAATTAAAATAATTCAAAATGTTTCCAATCTTCCAATCTCAGTTGACACATGCCGAGCTAAAGTAGCAAAAGATGCTTTGGAAAATGGTGTCGAAATAGTTAATGACATTTCAGGATTAAAATATGATAAAGAAATGCAAAAAGTTGTATCAAAATTTTTACCGTCTCTAATTTTATGTGCATATGACTCAAAAACAGTTTTAGACAATCCTGTTATTGCAACAAAAAAACTGTTTAGAGAAAGTATAAAAATTGCCAAAAACTCTCACATCCCATCTGAAAAAATTGTTTTAGATCCTGCCATTGGGTTTTTCCGAAGAACAGGACAAGGACCATTTTTCACCAAAATTAAATCAGATTGGATCACAAGAGATCTGACAATTATTCAAAACTTGAACTCTATAAAAGAAAATTTTCCTATTTTAATTTCAGTCTCAAACAAATCTTTTCTTGGGAATATTTTGGGGAAAAAAAATCCATCTGATCGATTATTTGGATCTATTGCAGCAGAGGCTATCTCCGTAATTAATGGAGCTGACATAATTCGTACTCACAATGTGCAGGCAACTAAAGATGCAATAACTATAGCATCTAAATTGTCAAAACAACACAAAGGCTTATAATCAATATTCAACTTTCTCAACAAGGTTTCATTGGAATTTAAAGAAGGATTAACTTTTGATGACGTTCTTCTCATACCCAAATATTCTGATATTACAAGTAGGAGTCAAACTGATTTAACTACAAAATTATCTCGAAATATATCCATTAACATTCCTTTGGTAAGCGCAAATATGGATACAGTAACAGAATCTACTATGGCGGTAGCCATGGCTCGTGCTGGTGGTATTGGAATAATTCACAGATTTTTGACTATTGAAGAACAAGCACATGAAGTTCTCAAAGTAAAACGTTCAGGAAGCATTATGATAGAAAATCCATATTCAATTACCTCTGAGAAGTCCGTTCAAGATGCTCTTGATTATGCTCATGATATGGAAATTTCTGGTCTTTTAGTAGTTGACTCAAATTCTAAACTAATAGGAATAATTACTGAGAGAGATTTACTATTTGCAGATCCTAAACTTCGTATTGGAGATGTAATGACCAAAGATGTTGTAACTGCAAAATTTGGTGTTTCTCTAGATGAATCTAAAGAAATTTTACATAAACATAGAATTGAAAAATTACCAATAGTTGATGATTCAGGACTTATCAAAGGGTTGATTACAAGTAAAGACATAACAAATAATGCCGATTTTCCAAATGCATCAAAAGATATGAAAGGCCGTCCATTGGTTGGAGCAGCAGTTGGCGTGAAAGGTGACTTTTTAGAAAGAAGTGAATCTCTTTTAGAAGCAGGTGTAGATGTACTTGTTGTAGATATTGCACATGGTCATAGTGAAAATGCAATGAGTACAATTCGTAATATCAAAAAAGCATTTCCAAAATGTGAATTAATTGCAGGAAACATTGCAACTGCTCAAGGTACTGAAGATTTGATTAAAGCAGGTGTTGATGCAGTAAAGGTTGGTGTAGGCTCTGGCTCTATTTGCATTACTAGAGTAATCACTGGTTCAGGTGTTCCACAGTTGACTGCCGTTATGGATTGTGCAAAAGTTGGAAAGGAATACGGTATTCCAATAATTTCTGATGGTGGTACAAGAACTTCAGGCGATGCAACAAAGGCATTAGCTTCTGGCGCTTCATCTGTAATGATTGGTAGTATGCTTGGAGGTACTGATGAATCTCCTGGGACAGTTTTAACTAAAAATGGAAAACGTTTCAAAGTTTATCGTGGAATGGCTTCCTTAGCTGCCTCAATTGGTAGAAAATCCAAAGAAACAGGTTCAATCTCCCTCGATGATGATCTTAATGATTATGTTGCTGAAGGGGTAGAAGCTATGGTTCCTTACAAAGGCACCGTTACTGACATTCTCAAGCAACTAACTGGTGGAATACGTTCTGGTTTGAGTTATTGTGGTGCACATACAATTACACAAATGCAAGAAAATGCAGAATTTATCAAAATGTCAAGAGCTGGATTTGCAGAAAGCCAGCCTCATGATGTTTCTTTGATGTAGTGAACCATTGTTGTTCTAGCTGTTTACCTCTTCCTGAATTATCAAAATTTAATAAAAATGGAAATCTAATGCACATCAAATCTTTACATCTTAGATGTAGTTAAGGTTAATTCATTTGGTTTTGACTTTGAAGTTTTGTTTTTCATATTTTGAAATATTGATTTTTTGATACAATGCTCGCGTAGAACTGATTAATCATATATCTATCTTATTTTGAACGCCAAAATCATTAGTTATTTGATAAACTTAGATGATTAAATGTAGATAATTTTTTAAGCAGTATCTAAAACAATTCAAGCATGTTATCCAAAAGAACAATAATAGGATTAATAATCGGTAGTGCAATTATTGCAATTGGAGGATATTCTTTAATTTTACATATTGGAACAATCACCGTTAATGAAAATTATGTTGTAGCTGTTGGCGATTCTACTCACTACAAAATCCCTGCCCCTGTACATACACAACAAACTATGACCATTAATGGAGATGCATTTGATCTTAAACTTACTAGTCCTTCCGATGGATTGCAGATTCCAAATACTTCATACAAAAAGGAGTTAACATTAGATTGGACTCATTTGGAAGATGGTGAAACAGAGATACTAATTCAAAACACAGGAAATACTGAATTAACAATTACTGGAGTTTTAGTTAGAACCTCTGATCCAATATGGTTTACTTATGATCTTATGGTAATCACATCTGGAATGGTGATTATTGGATTTAGTATGGGTTTTACGCTTAGAAAACCTAAAGGATTTTAGGTTATTTTCGCAGAAGGGTACGATCCTAAAATTTTCAAAAATAAAGTATCTTTTTTTATCTTTTCTAACATTTCTAAAATCTTTGAATCCTCTTTATGTCCTTCAAAGTCTACATAGAAATTGTATTCCCACGTATTTGTTTTTGTTGGTCTTGATTCAATCTTTGTAAGATTAACATTGATTTTGTAAAAATTCTCTATGATTCTGAATAATGATCCTGGCTCATGCTTAATAGAGAAAATTATCGATGTCTTGTCATTACCTGTTATGTTACTACTTGTTTTTGCCAAGATTAAAAATCTGGTATAATTATTTAGATTATTTGCAATATTGCTTGAAACAATAGGCATTTCATAAATTTCTGCTGCGTTCTTGCTAGCAATAGCTGCGCAATTTTTCTTGTTTAATTCTTTCACAATTTTTACACTTCCAGCAGTATCATATGCTGGAATTGTTTTCATACTGTGCTCTTCGATAAATTTTCTACACTGACCTAAAGCTTGTGGATGTGAATAAACTGTGTCGACTTCATCCAATGTACTGATTCCTATCAAACAGTGCTCTATTCTATGATAAATTTCTCCTATTGCATTTAGATCTGTTGAATATAATAAATCATAACTTTCTCCCACGCTTCCTTCTAGTGAATTCTCTACGGGCAAAATCGCATATTCTGTTTTATTCATAGATGTACTTTCTAACACTTCAGCAAATGTTGTAAGGGGGACAGTGTCAATTTCTTTGTTAAAAAATGCTCTTGCAGCAGCTTCACTATATGCACCTCGTTCACCTTGGAACGAAACATGAATCATTTCTTACTCTCTCAATTTTATGAAATCACTATTGCCAAAACCAGAAGAAAGTTTCCTCTCATCAATCCATGCACATTCTGTACATTTTATAGCATCACGCATTGGAACAACTTTTCCTCCACATTTTCTACATTTTGTGAATAAAATTCCCAAATCTGGTTCATTAATTGCTGCATGAATTGTACCATTAAGATGATTCAGAATTTTTAATTTTACTATGTCATTAACCAATGCCACATTTCTTATTCTCAAATTTCGTGTTGAACAAACACATTCTACTTTTGACGTTGTAGGTTTTCCATTAATGTAATCAATTGAAACTGCAATCATAGATGACATTACTGCTGCAACTGTTCCAATAATGATGTCGCCTACTTGAGGAATTGATAGAAGCTTTGGATGTTTAATATTGGCAACTCGTGCTGTTTTATCTATCTCTTTTTCACCTATAGTTGCTGCTCTAACCATGTCTCCATCATCAAATGTATTGTATCCTGCCTCATATTCTTCAATGGATGCTATTTTATCTCCTGGAAATGTTGCGTTTTCAGACATGCTGAGAATTTTGTTTTTATGATTATAATTGTTTGTGGTCTGAAATTATTTGGTAAATCATATATCTCTAAAAATCTAAAAAAAACCATGAAAGCTCTAGTATATGATGAATATGTTACTGATGATGATTTTTCTAAAATCTTAAAAATCAAAGAAATACCGTTGCCTAAACCAAAATCAAATGAAGTAGTCTTCAAAGTAAAAGCAGCAGCACTAAACTATGATGATATTTGGGGTATGAGAGGCAAACCATTGAAAATTCCATTACCTCATATTTCTGGAACAGATGCAGCAGGTGAAGTAGTTGAGGTTGGTAGTGATGTAAAAAATATCAAAATTGGCGATAGAATAGTATCTCATGGGAATATGTCTTGCAGAGTTTGTAAAGCATGTACAGATGGAAGAGAATATGATTGTAGAAAGCGAGCTATATGGGGTTTTGAAACAGGCCCACTTTGGGGTGGATATTGTGAATTTACTCATCTTCCAGAAGTAAACGTTGTAAAAATCCCCAAAGGCGTATCATATGATGAAGCTGCTGCTGCATCAATGACTTTACTGACATCCTGGCATATGTTAGTTGGAAGGGCAAAAATTCAACCTGGACAATTAGTCTTGATTATGGGTGGTAGTTCAGGTGTTGGAAATTATGGAATTCAAATTGCAAAACTATTTGGATGTACTGTAATTGCAACTGCTAGCCCTGACAAATTAGATCAATTATTAGAACTTGGAGCAGACTTTGCTGTAGATCATCGAAAAGAGGATTGGCATAAAGAAGTAAGATCAATTGCAAAAAAAATTCCAAAACAACATGGAGACGTACTTGGAGTTGATGTAATTTTTGAACATATTGGTGGTTCTCATTGGAATAAAGAGCTGACATTACTGAATTATGGTGGAACCATTGTTACAACTGGTGCAACTACAGGATATGATACAAAAACTGATCTACGTCATATTTTCTTTAAAGGCATCAACATTTTAGGCTCAACTCAAGGAACTAGGGCTGAATTAGAACAGGGACTCTATTGGATGTCCCAAGGAAAAATAAAATCAATAATTGACTCTGTCTATTCTTTAGAACAGGCAGCAGAGGCTCACAAAAAAATGCTTACAGGCAAAGGCCTTTTTGGAAAAATTATCATGAAACCAAATTCTGATGAATAGTGACAGATCCAAAAACATATTCAATTTTAGATAAGGGAAATAGATTATTTTTACAAGGAAAATTAAGCGAAGCAATTTCATATTTTGATAAAATTTTAAATGAAAATCCATTACACCTAAGTTCCCTCAACAATAAGGGATATGCTCTAAGTAAACTCAAGGATTTTGATAATGCTATGAAATGTTATGATTCTGCATTACAAATATGTCCTAACGATTTTTCAGTATTGGTTAATAAAATCTCATTACTTCGTAAAATAGGAAATTTTATTGAAGCATTGTCTTTATGTAATAAAATTCTGAAGAATAATCCAAAATACAACATTGCATTATATCATAAAGAACGAATTTTATTTTCCATGAAAAAATTTGATGAATCTATATTGTGTTGTAATAGCATATTAAATGATTATCCTGATAATGGTAATGTATTATTTGATAAATCCTGTAATCTTGTAATGCTCTCAAAAATAGATGAAGCACTTGATCTACTTGAACAGGCAATTGCTCAGGGATTGCAATTTAAAATCAAGGCAAAAAAATCTAAATCCTTTGAAAAATTATCTGATAACACTAGATTCAAAAATCTAGTAACATAGTTACAACCAATGTGGAATTTCTAGATATTCATCAATACTTTCATTTCGTAAAATTTTAAGAAGTGCATTTGCTTGTGGTGATGACAAAACTGGCTTGTCAAATTGATTATCTGTAGATATTCTTGGACATGCGACTTGAACAAAAGCATCTATTCCTTTAAGATTTTGTAATCTGTCATTAGTAATGTCAGTT
>Ga0224507_10000057_pt1 | contig 41996 bp, 49 predicted proteins | sample SF_Jan12_sed_USG_3_FD_170159 | JGI IMG/M metagenome (GOLD analysis project Ga0224507, IMG submission 170159) | Sediment microbial communities from San Francisco Bay, California, United States - SF_Jan12_sed_USGS_13 | ecosystem: Environmental > Aquatic > Marine > Sediment | place: USA... | reverse complement strand
TTTGTGATTTTGGAAACATTCTCTGCAATAAACAGGTCTGTCGTCTTTTGGCTTGAATGGTACTTGACAATCATTTCCACAGTCACCGCATTTTGCGGTGAACATTTCTCTTTCTCTATCAAAGGACATGTCTTTCTGATTGGAATAAAAATTGGCCGTAATTAAACTGTGGGAAAACATCTATTGTTATAAGCCAATTCGCTCCTTGAGAATATTGAGTATGAAAAGGTATGTGGCCACAAGAATGGCTACAATGTTTGGAGTTTTGATGATTACATTATTGATTACTATTTCTCTTGTAGGCTCTAATATGGACACTATTCTAAAGCAAGGAATAGTTTTTCAGGTTAGAGCCGAGATAGCAGAAAATCCTGCAATTGCAGAGAGTTTTTCATCAGTAGAAGAATTTGAGTCATTTGTTCAAGCCCAAATAGATCAAAGGATCAAGGTTTTAGAACTAGATAAACCATGGCACTCTCCTCAAAGAATAGGAGTTACAATGTATAAGATATTACTATTAGATTTTGGTCATGCAACATTCCTAACAAGTGATGAAGGATCATCAAATGTGAAAGATATACTTTTTGAGAAACTTCCAAGAACAGTTTTGCTTTTTACAACTGCAACAATAATTATCTCAATAATCGGAATCTTTCTAGGGGCTTTGTCTAGTAGTAAAGTAGGCTCCATTGTTGACAGAATCACATCTAGTTTTGCAATAATTAGCTCTAGTTTTCCTGTTTGGTGGATAGGAATATTGATGATATTCTTGTTTGCATTTACATATCAGATATTTCCTGCAAGAGCAACTCCAGATATCCCATCATCAGATCCTAGATACATTGGTTCTTTGCTATATCACATGGCATTGCCGTTAATCACAATTGTGCTGATTGGTTTTGGATCATGGGCATACTTGGTAAGAAATTTCATGGTAGGCATTATGCAAGAAGATTTCATTAATGCAAAGAAAACAATAGGAATTTCAGAAAAAAAAATTATCTATGTACACGCTTTAAAAAATGCAGCCCCTCCAATTGCAACCATATTAGCTCTAAGTTTATCAGGTTCTCTTGGTGGTGCGATAATTACAGAAGCAGTGTTTGATTGGCCAGGAATGGGCAGGTTGTATTTTGAAGCAATCACAGTAATGGACCTTCCAGTAATTATCGGAGCTACATATTTAATCACAGTATTCTTCTTAATCAGCATATTTATTGCAGATTTGCTTTATGGGTTTTTTGATCCTAGGGTGAGAACAGGGCAATGAGCGGAATAACACCTCAGGAAATAAAACAAGAGTTTCTTAAGAGTAAAATGGGGATTGCAGGAATAACAATTCTCATAGTACTTGTAGCAACATCAATTATTGCAATGATCGTAATTCCAGTTGAAACATTTCAAGAATGGAATAATCCAGGTAGTTGGATTCTATATCCTAAGGCAGCGACACCAATTTGGGTGAACATGTTTCTGGTTGAAAAGATTCCAGAACACCAAATTTTAGAGAATCCAGACATTCAAACAATTTCACAAGAGGAGATATCTCTCACCTCACATCAATTTGGATTGAATTTTGATTACGATTATTTCCCAAATGATTTCCTATATGTATTTTCATCAGAATATTTGGGTTCACCATTATTGAAAATGTCAGTAATTAGACCAGACGGGGTGAAACTAGAATTATTGTCAGCATCCCTCCCACATTCTAATTCGAAGACAATTCACAGTGAAAGAATATTTTCAACAGATGAGGCAATAAAGAAAAATTTATCGTTACAGTCAGAAAAATTTCAATTTTCTCTGGATAGACTATCATCAGAAGATATCGTATTTTCAAAAATACAAACAAATGAACCTCTTAAAGGAAATTATATTTTTTTGGTTGATTTGTATGGGGTGAATTATGAAAATCAAATTCACGAATCAAAATTAATCATTGGAGGAAAAGCTTTCGGAATAATGGGTACCGACGAGTTAAGACGAGACTTGGCAATAGGGTTACTCTGGGGAACCCCACTTGCATTATTCATTGGGATTGTTGTTTCTATTGCATCAGTAGTTTTGGGTTTACTATATGGCGTCTATGCGGGGTTTAAGGGTAAAAAAACAGACGAAACAATGATGAGGTTTAATGATATAATCTATGCACTGCCTGCACTTCCATTTCTCATTATACTTTCAGTGACAATTAGCAACAGCATATTTTTGATGATTGGTTTTTTGATGATATTTGGTTGGGTCGGAATTGCAAAAGTAGCAAGAAGTATGTCGATTCAAATTAAAACTAGAGGGTATGTAGATGCTGCAAATATTATGGGTCAAAAAGACTCCAAAATAATTTTCAAACACATTTTACCACAATTACTCCCATATGTATTTGCAAGTATTGCCATTTCAGTTCCAGCGGCGATAACAACTGAAGCTGGTTTAAGTTTTCTAGGATTAGGAGATCCATCATTTCCAACTTGGGGTCAAATTTTACATGATGCCAATACATTTGGAGCAGCTGCAAGAGGATTATGGTGGTGGATTATGCCGCCTGGTATAATGATTGCAATAACAGGACTTGCCTTTGTGTTTATAGGAAATGCTCTTGATGCAATTATTAATCCAAAACTCAAAAGATAATTAGAAATTATAACTTCGAATAATATCCAAAGATGTATCATTGAGTTTTATAGTATATGTTAGTGAATTTGGATCTTTTTTCGTTTCTGCCAAAATCTCAGTAAATTTTGTTTTTTCATCTTCTGTTGCTCCTGCCTCATGAGCACATAGATTGAATGCCTTTAGATTCAAATTGTTTTTGAGCAAGTGGGCAATGAATTTTTTGTAATCATCAGTATTTGTCCAAGGAATATTTTTTTCCTTACATGCTGCAATCCATACATCAACAGAATTATGAAAGATTACTTTTTTACGAATTTCATCCAGAGACATTGTATATCTTCAAAAATCTGCACGTTGCATTTTTGATCCACATCGTGGACAAGTGCCGCCCTTGTGTTTGTTGTTGCAAACAAGACAAACGTACCTAACTCCACCGGAGCCCCCTTGAGAACCCATTCCAAAGAATCCACCACCAGTTCCAGAATCACCACTATATCCACGCATACGACTCATGTATCGTTTTCTTAAAAATAATGGAAACACAATAAATATTGCAAGTGCCGCGCCCAACCCATACGGAAATGGCAATACCATCTGCAACCCAATGCTAATAGCAAGAGACGCACCTAGAAAAAGCAAATAAGTCTTGTAATTAAACAATTCAATAAAAAGTACTTTGAAAAAGGTTATAAAGTTTTGTCAGTTGTCTTCAGTTTACACCACAGATAATTTTTAGATTATGGAGAGGGGGATTTTATTTCCGTTACTGTCCCACGCAAAAATAGAATCATCATCATATGGAGACCTTACAATTAGTGAAACCAAACCAAAGAAATTATGCAAATCAGTTACGGATGGTTCTACAGAACCACTTGGGTGTGAATGGACAATTCCAAGATAACTCATATCAAAGGGTAAAAATGAATGGGGAAAACCTGCAAAAGTGGGACCGGTTTCACTAAATGGAGGAATTACAAGTCCATCAATCATAATTTCCCCATTCTTTGATCTTCCTTTTAATATCAAAATCCCTTCATTGGGATGTTTCATGTGGCAAAAAGACAGAATACTATCAAGTACATCTTTTTGGATCAAAACTCTACGTTCAAAATGCTTCTTTTTGAAAATCACAAGGTAACTACAATATCAAACTAATTTAATCTAAGATGAATCTAAAATATATTTTGTATTTGAAAATTTTCTTAATTTTTCTTCAATTTTAGTAATAAATTGCGGAATCTTTAAGAGAATTTCATCTATTTCATTTTGAATGGTTTTTGATTTTAATTCGGCATCTTCTTTAAATGAAGTATTTTTTTCAAGATCATTTTCTAAAGAAATAAGATTATTAGGTTTTAGAGAATTCAAATCATTTTTCAATTGTTCATATTTTTTAAAATAATCAGAAATCTGCTTTACATACCCATCTAGTAACTCTTCAGTTTCAGTAATGTGAGACAATGTCTTATCCATATCTTTTACTGAAATAGATCCAGAAGATACTGCTTTTCTAATATTTTCTAAAATTACGATTATAGAATCCTTATTTTTTGGGAGAAGAATTTCAAACGGATCAGTATTTAGTTTAGTCAAAATATTTTTTTGATCCTTATCTAAAGATGAAGCATATTCATATCTACTCAAAGGACGAGAGATTTTTGTAAATTGAGTGTCAATCTCATTTTTTATTTTTGTTCTTTGATTATTAAATTCATCTAAACTCTTTTTTAATGCAAGATATTTTTTGTAATTTTCTGATGATTTTATTTCGTCAATAAAAGTCTGAATAGATAAAATCTTTTTTTCTAGCGAGATGATGTTTTCTTTTATATCAATTATCTTTTTTTCATTTCCTGTACGAATTTGATTTAGAGTTTTAATTTGAGTGAGAGAGTCAGTGATTTCATCAGAAATTGATTTTGTTTCGTCAAAATTTTTTAGAATCAGGTGAATTTCGGAATGATTTTTGTTCATTACCTCAAGATTATTTTTTAATTGTGCAGCATATTTTTTTGCAAAAATATGGATTACTCGGGTTTGCCTTCCTAAAACATCACCAACTTTTTTCAAGATTTGATTCAAAGTAGAATCTAATTCACGTGCATTCTCAATAGATGAAATTTCAGGAATACCAGTCACACCTTTTTTAATTATATCAATTACCTGTTTTTTTCCTCTAACTACAATAATTGCCAGATGTTTGTCAATATCATCAACATTGAGATTGTCTTTTTCAAGCATTTTTCCAATATTTGTCAAATCATCAATTAATGGTGCAGTAGCATTTCTCAGATTTTTAATATCAGAAAGAGTTTGAGATTTCCTTAATTTTTGAAGTTCTGTAACTATTTTTGGCACATCAGAAAGAGGAATGTGCTTTTCAGTAGGGATTTCTTCGATTGGTTTTGTCTCCTGCTTCTTTTTACCCCATCCAAAGACCATTTGATGATATATGACGTGGGGGATTAAAAATGGTTGTACAACTAAAATTTAAAATTTAGCCATAGTAAATTAGACAATATGATAAAGACTCAAAAAAAATCATTTCATACTGGAACAGTTAAAAAAATAATCAAAATAAAGGCTTCAAAAGACAAAGTTTGGAGAAAAATTAGCAACATAGTGGGATTGCCAACGTGGCTAGTAGATGTAAAAAAGACAGTTTATCTTTCTAAAAAGAAAAGAGGAGTAGGAGCAATTAGATTAATTACTTTTACAGATAGGAATGAAATAGAAGAGCATGTTGTGGCATGGAAAGACAGAGAATATTTCTCATACGTTGCAACTAAAGGATTGCCACTGAGAGTATATGTTGCGACAATTTCAATTAAAGGGAAATCTAACAAACTCGTTGAATTAACATGGCAATCATATATTAACAGCAAGAAAATGTCTGAAAAACAATTTACAGAATTTCTTGCATTTATGGGTTCGTTTTATGACGCATCACTTAAAAATCTAAAAATAATTCTTGAGAAATAATACTAGATAATTTTTAAGTCAAAATGTAAATATGATAAAGCAAGAAAAAAAATATGAGTGATATGCGATTTGTCATTATTGGCATAGTGCTTGTGTTTACAGGATTTCTTGTTTTGGGGGTATTTGGACATAATTTTCAGGCTGCTACTTTTGAATCAAATGAATTTGGAACTTGTTATGAATATTTTGACTATAAACCACCAGTTGAGATCAGTTGCTCTTTTAAAATATTTGATCAAACAGTATTCTTTGTAGTGGTCATATCTCTAATTGGGGCAGGAATTATTTCATTAGTTAAAGGTGTCAAAGGAGATTGGGACAACAAAGTAAAACCAGAAGACATGCTAGGACCCAGTAAAAAACAAAAAGACGATTCTGATCAAGAAGAATGAGGATAAATCATTTAGACTTTTTAGTTTTTAATTTTGGATAATCTTCGTGATTGTCCTCATCCATTCTTTGAAAATAAACTTCTTCGTAAGGCATATTTTCTCAGTATTGTACAACCAAATTTACATTTAAGCTTAAGAAATGACTTTCGCTGGACTAGCAAGGAATTAATTTTTGAAATTTTGCTAAATATAAGAATCAATATGATTCAATGATATTTTTCATTGAAACTACCATGTCGCCAATTTCAGACATTCTTTGATCAAATTGTTTATCAGTTAATTCATTAGGTTTGTTAAGAGTTATCACCACATCCGAAAAATCACCATTGGAGACTATCCTCATTGGGACATCCCAAGTGGATTCTTCATCAATAAACTGATGATCCAAAATTCCAAGCGATTTATTTTCACTAAATTTCAGTTTAGATTTTCCATGAGGTCCGGTAAATGACCACCATCCATCAGTGTTAATTTTTGCGTCAGGCATCATCTTTGGAGGAGCTTGTAAAATGGCATCAAATGCATCACCTGTTCTCTTGTTTACAGTGATTGTGATAGTGCGAGATCTGGTCATAGCAGAAATATCATTTTATTATTAAAAAAGATATAGCAGAAATCATAGTAATCATTCCTTCTAATTCATTTGTTAAGAAATGCACGGATTTTTTTTAGATTTGAAACATTTGATTCGTGAAACAATGTCATCGATTCAGCCAATGAATCAGGAAGAACGACTTTTAGATTATTAACTAGTTCATCTCCACTAGATATCATATTATCAATTAGTTTTTCAATCTCATTTTTCTCATCAACCATGAAAATTTATCATGAATGATATTTATTAAATTTTCAAGCATTAGTTACTGCTATTTCTCTTTTTTTATCAGAGTTGCAGTAGAGCGTACATTTTTCATCTTTTGGATATCCCAAGAAATAATTTCGCGTATTTTTTCAAAATTCTCAGCTTGTAATTTTACCAACATATCATGAGTGCCTATTGTTTCAAAGACATCTACCACTTGTTCAATCTGCTTTAACTGTTCAAGGATCTCTTCTTCTGAACCCAATTCACAATTTAGCATCACGTATGCATCAGTCATGAATCTAACATCAAACTATGATTATTTAAAGATAATAAGTCTAGACAGTCTACCATACTACATGAACCAAATCTTTGAGATTTCTTCTTGGTTTTGGGAATTTTGTTTGTTCTGGATATCCAATACATAGTACAGAGGAAGGAGTAAGATCAGTTCCAACTACTTTCATCACTTTTTGTTCGTCAAACATTCCAATCCAAATTGAACTTAATCCTAATGCTTGTGATGCAAGTTGAGAGTATCCTGCTGCAAGGGTTGCATCCTGTATTGCAAATTTTGCAAGGATGTATTCTGGAAAATCAAATTTTACTCTAGATGGATTTTTGCAAAAAACCAACACCACAGGTGCATCAACATATGGTTGATTATTACAGGCTCCAACTAGAAGTTTTTTCTTTTCAGGACTTTTTACATAGAATATTTCAAATCCCTGGTAGTTTCCTGCAGTAGGTGCAGTATCTGCAGCTGCAATAATTTTATCTATTTTAGTGGTTTCTACTGGTTTGTCAGAAAATTTTCTCGTAGAACGTCTTTTTGCCATTACAGCAAATAAATCAGTGTCTACAACTTCAGAAGGTCCAGATTGTAGAATAAAATCTAAAAGTTGATTTCTAGTGTTATCATTAGATACATCAGGAGTTATTCCAGGCTCATAACCTTGAGGGTAGATCCTATTTTCTTTTTTTTCTGAATCCATATACAATTTACAAAAAATACATTATTAAAGAATTAGAAATCATGATTTGCAGCATAGAATGATTATTCTGGAACAAAACCATCACAACCAGAAGTACAGGGTTTATTCATAACACCTTCACAGATTCCCAGTTCATCATGCATAATTCTATGATGACCACACACTTTACATTTTTCTCTAAAATGAGATATTATTTCAGCAGTTGGAATTCCAGATTCTCGAATTTTTGATTCAGTGTTATTATTCATAATTCTTGTTTAATCAATTAACTTTAAACATTTTGAACTCGTAACTATGAAACAATGTTCATGTTGTTTGAGTGTTCACCATGAGGCATTTGTAAAAATAAAGGGTTCAGACTAGAATTGAGAGAAATTTTTTGCCACATTATGGGATTATAAAATACCCTATTGTACCAAACTAAGTTTTTGTTCTTTATGCCATCAGTTTGTAGGAATCGGTTCTTCGACAGATTTAAGACAATTCTCCAACATATGATTTATTTTCAAATATGATAATCTTCGAATTGGGTTTATTATTGAATTGTCTTTTATTTACATGGGTAAGTTTTGCAAAAAGTGTGGAAAAGTTATGAAACATCCTGAACTTAGCCATTGTTCTGATGAGTGTGTTTTAGCAGATGTCAAAAACAGTAAGTCTCTTGACGTAGATAAAGGAGTAGAATCTTGGAAAGAGGAATCAGATCCTTGGAAGTAAACAAAATCTCAAAAAGATTTTGGATCTTAAGACCAACAACGGTTAGTTACTTTGATGACAGATCCAATGAAGACTAGTTACAATTTTGCAGAAATAGTATTTAGATCATTCCGAGAAATCATACGTTTTGCTTTTATGCAAATTTGGAAAATACACATCATGAACAATCAAGATAATCAAAACAAATCAAGTTAAGAAAAATAATCATACTGAGAACATTGACATGGTAACAAAACTCGTCGATGAATACGTCAAGATGTGAATCTCTGCAATACAATTCTTTGACAACTATGTCTATGTGGTGATGGAATCATATGCCAAAATGTTTTCACAATTCAATAAATCAATAAAACCTTCTGACTGATTTTTAAATTAGTCTTTACATCCATGTTACAAAAGATGATCATACATCTAAATTTAATCAAAAAATAGATAAATTAAAAATCCAAGTAAATCAAGTAAATCCAGTGAATTCTCCGACCAAAAAATCCAGCAAAAAAGATGAAAGACTTGAATCCATAAAAAAAGTTCATGGTCAGGAAATTTCAAGATTTACAACACGAATGGAGGACTATTTGGAAGTGATTTCAGAACTGGTAGAACTCAAAGGATATGCCATTCCATTGGATATTTCAAAATACATGAATGTGAGTCCCCCAAGCGTTACCAAAATGCTACGAAGGCTGGATGAGGAAAAATACATTGATTACACAAAATATCATGGGTTAAATCTGACTCGTTTGGGGAAAAACATTGCAAATGAGATAAGGCAAAAACACAGTGATCTATTAGAATTCTTGGAGATGCTTGGCATAGATAGTTTTACTGCAAACCAGGATGTAGAAGGAATAGAACATCACTTAAATCCAAAAACCACAAAACAACTCAGAAAGTTCATACTGTTTTTAAAATCAAAACCTGAGTTACTCTCTGAATTTCGAAAATCTAATTCTTGAGTTTTAATATTTTTAAAGATCTAACTATAAATTTGCCAAAGACTAAAAAAGTTAGCCTAGGCTAAATTTATATTCTGTATAAAGCATAAAAGAGCATTAACAATGAAGCAGTCTTCTTTCAATTCCCGTTCTATAATGATCTTTTCTCTAATTGCAGTTGTAGTAATATCTTCTGTTTTCTTTGTTTTTCCAGAATCTATCAAGGCACAATCCGATGAAAAGGTCTTTGTTACTCATTCAGGAGCAGTTGTCAGGACTACAGGTGAGGTAATCGATCCACTGTACGTTGAAGCGACCATGGAGTTTGATCCAATGGAGTATCTAAGGGATTTTGATTACGGTACAACATCTCCGTTGCCAGATGGTACGACATTACGAGAGTACACCATTGTTGCAGAAGATGATAAGATTATGGAGGTATCTCCAGGTGTATTTTACAATGCTTGGACGTTTAATGGGAGCGTTCCAGGACCTACCATTCGTGCGACCGAAGGAGATACAGTTCGAATAAATTTCATAAACAATGGCTCAAAAGAACACACCATGCACTTTCACGGAATACATCCAGCTGAAATGGATGGTGTCTTTGAGGTTGTTGGTGGTGGTGGAGGACGATTCACCTATGAATTCATTGCAGGTCCTGCAGGTGTTCATCCGTATCACTGCCACGTAATGCCACTTGAAGAACACATTGTCCACGGATTGTACGGCGTATTCATTGTTGATCCAAAAGAGGGTAGGGAACCAGCCGATGAGATGGTAATGGTCCTCAATGGATTGGATACTGATTTTGATACCGAAAACAATTTCTATGCTGCAAATACAATTCCGTTTTACTATCAACATCATCCAATTCAAATTAAAACAAATGAACTGATTCGCATTTACGTGGTTAACATGGTAGAGTTTGATCCGATAAACAACTTACACTTGCATGGTAACCTATACAAGTATTATCCAACTGGAACTGATCTTGTTCCTTCATTTTATACTGATATGATTACTTTGTCTCAGACTGAACGTGGAATCATGGAATTTGAATACCAATATCCTGGAAAATATCTGTTCCATGCACACAAGGTGGAGTTTTCTGAGAAAGGATGGGTTGGAATCTTCCTAGTTTCTGATGATGGTTCTAATTCTGAACAAGAAACATCACCAGCAACAGGAGATGCAACAGAATATGGAACTTGATAAGAAACCCTCAGGGGCAAAGACAATCATCAGTGGACTGATTCCATTTGCCTTTATTGTCATTCTGATGGTGTATATCTTTGGACCAGGTTCTGATCTTCTGGATCTTGGAGTGCCACTACCAGAGATAACAATTGAGATGGTTGATTTTGTAGATTCTGAAATACATGCAACTGTCAGAAACACAGGCCCAATTCCAGTAGAGGTGGTAATGGCAGACATCAATGACAGGATACAACCTGCAGCAGTAGAACCAGACAGGTTTTTGGAAAGATATGAGACGGCACTTGTAAGAATACCATTTGTATGGAATGAAGCAGAGCCATACATCATAGGAATCACGATTGAGGACGGTACAAGATTTGAAAAAGAGATAGAGGCTGCAGCACCTAGGTTACAACCAAGTTTAGAACTGATTGGATTCTTTGCAATAATTGGAACATATGTTGGAATTATTCCTGTAATGATTGGACTGATGTGGCTTCCTTTCATCAGGAGACTGAGCAAAAACAAGTACCATTTCTTTATGGCATTAACGGTTGGCCTCTTGCTGTTCTTAGGCATTGATTCTATAGAGGAGGCTTTGGAGGCATCTGCAGAAAATCTTGCAGACAGTTTCAACGGTATCTTGTTGGTTGCAACAGTTACAATACTGTCATTTCTGGGACTGCATTATTCTGGTGAAAAATTAATCCAAAGAGTAAAGGATTCTCCGTACGCAAAACCTGTAGCCATTGCACTTATGATCTCAATAGGTATTGGGTTGCACAATTTTGGTGAAGGTCTTGCAATTGGAGCAGCAATCGGTCTTGGACAAGTAGCCCTGAGCACTTTTCTTATTGTGGGATTTGCATTGCACAATACAACTGAGGGGCTTGCCATTGCATCCCCCCTTGCTAAAGAAAAAAAGTCAGTGATTGGAAAACTTGTAGCAATGGGAATGATAGCAGGAGCTCCTGCAATTTTTGGTGCATGGCTTGGAGGATTCATGTACTCACCATTTTCTGCAGTCATCTTTTTGTCAATTGGAGCAGGCGCCATCTTTCAGGTCATTGTAATTATAATGAAATGGCTTCGGGATGAAAATGAGAATAGTCTTTCAAGTGCCTCCATTGTTTCTGGAATTGCAGTTGGGATGCTTGTAATGTATCTGACAAGTATCTTTGTATGATTATTTACAAATGATTTTTTTGTTTAATATCAGTACCACGAGGATACGATAAAATCACTACTAGTCATATCCCAGCTCACCATAATCGGGGATATAGTTAAGGCATTAATTTTCACACCCACGTGGAATAAAGAATATGTTGAAATGAGAAAGAAAATGAAAAATATATCTAGCAATTATTTGCTGTAAAACAATTTCAAATAATTCTCTCTGGATGACTTGTTAAATTAGTTCAGTCCTCAATTTAGATTCCAATTCACTTGGATTCTTCCAAAGTTAAGAGAGTAATGCAATCATCAAAGGTTCAGGATGGTTTGTATTAATTCAACGACTTTTTTGAATTATTAGAGGAATCTTCTTGGATTTGAAGTGTTTTTGTTTTGTAGTAGGTGATTGGAAGTTTAGAGTCCGCCGAGACTGTCAAAAGTTTCAATAACAGATCTATTATCACTTAGACAAGGAGCGTTTTGAATGATTTTTTCAAGCCTCTTTTGGTTTTTCCATAACTAGTCACTCTACTAGGTCAGTTTTTCTTATAAAGATTCCATGCTAATCTTCATAGTATGAAATTTTAGACATATTTGGAACTTTTTTGAGACAAGTGGGCATCCTAGTCCGGACGATGTAAAATAGATAAATGGTTCAATCCTTTATGGACTTTGACTAAAGATCAACTTAAAGTACTTTAGATAAAAAATCTGATTATCATTGTGATTAAAGACAATCCCAAAGATCTTATTCCAAAATTTTTCAACAATACCGCTAATTCATATGATAATATAGTAAACTGGACTACTTTTGGGAAAGATAGTTATTGGAAAAATAAAATTCTGGAACAATTATCCGCTGAAAAATCTGTATTAGATCTTGCCTGCGGTACTGGTATTCTTACAAAACAAATTGGAGAAAAGATTCCCCATGCAAAAATCATAGGTGTAGATGTCACTAAAAACTATCTTGAAAAGGCAAAAGAAAAATTAATGTCATATGAAAAAATTTCTTTTGTAAACCAAGATGCTGAAAACCTCAATCTAGGAAAAAAATTTGACTGTATTACTGCATCATACTTACCAAAATACTGCACACCCGATGTTCTTGTCAAAAATTGTCTTGAACATCTTAATGAAGGCGGAAAAATAATTTTACATGATTTTACATACCCAAAAAATAAATTAATACAAAAACTCTGGAATTTTTATTTCAAAGTGCTTTATTTGGCAGGATTTTTTCTGCCCAATTGGAAACTAGTCTTTGTAGATTTACCTCATCTGATAAGAACCACCAAATGGGTTAAAGATTATGAAGATATCATGAGGGGTTATGGATTAAAAATACATACACAAAATTTGACATGTGGTACTTCATCTATTATTATAGGAACCAAAATTTCCTAGCATTATTTCTTCAAATATGGTAAACCAAACGATTCCATTATGAATAATTTCATATTTTCTTGATGCATTATTTTCTTTAGGATTTTGAACCATTGATATAATTTTTCTAGTAGCTTTAATGTTATTTACATTAAGAATTGTCCCAATACCCCGCTTTTTCTTCAAAAGATCATTCATGATAAAATCAGGTAATATGGTAGAGTCAAATTGTACATTAGCTTTGATAACTGGAAATCCTTGCGCAGTAATTGAAACTTTCCTCACAAATTGATTAGCAGTAACAGTATTCTGTTCTACAACATTTAGTTTGATATTACAATTGAGGTTCTCCCCAAGAACAGTAACCACCTGTCCTACAGGGGCATCTAAGATTTTATTTAACAAAACTTCTGAAGATGTATTCAACATTAATCTACCTCCTTCATTTGAATTAAAGATACCTTAAAACAAAAAAGAAGATCGTGCCAGATATTACAACTAAACTTACAGTTTTGAGGATTAATTCTTTTTTGTAATATATTTTATAACTTGCTTTTTCTTTTTTTAATTCTTTATACTTTCTAGATGTAATGATCAAAATATAACTTGCCAGACCAGCAATTGCAGAAAATATTATGGTTTCAACAGATATGGAATTTGATTGAATTGAAGATCCTGCAAAAACAGGTAAAATTCCCCAAGAAATTACAAATGATAAATTGTTGTGAAATTTACCACGAAATAATTCAAGATTATATGCAAAAAGAAAAAACCCTTCCGATATTCCTATAGGAATCAGTAACCAAGAATCTAAAAATGCATAATACAATCCAATAGAAAAGGATATGATCAACGAAATTATTGATGCTATCCAAAGCTTTGAGTGGGATAATTCACCCCAAGGTTTTTTCTTACTTCCTAATGCGTCAAGACAATGTGCAGATATTCCTATTGCAAAAAAATAGAGTAAACCAATGGATGCTAGCCTTTCAAGGGTAAAGTCTACAGAAAGTGAACCCCACATAGCAAAAGATATCACCATTCCAGTGTAGGGCAAAAATAAAATTCCTATGGATAATTTAAAATTTCGAGTACCAAATTTTGGGACAAACCATTCAGATAATCTGTCTTCTTGCACTATTTTTTAATGGTAATCTTGCATTAAATGATTTAAACCAAAATTAGACTTACATCGATCTGCATCCCTTTTCATCCTCAAAATGGTAGTTGTCCCTGTGAAGTTGAATTCAGTTATAGAATCAAACAAAAACAGGTCCTCACTGATTGCACCTCTAACATGATTAATTTAGTGATAATTATTTTCTATGTAAAATCGAACACTTCACCATTTGCAATTCTTTCTTTAAACTTTTTTTTGAACTTTTCCCTGAATTCCTCTCTAAGATCTTCTTTTTCACTATCTTCTAATTTTTTTGACATGCAAGGTATTTCGTGATAATGTGATTTATTGTAGCTAGTAAAAATATTGAAAAGATGTTTAAAAATATTTAAAATTACACACGTCCTTTAAAATTTTAACGCTTTTAACATAATTCTCCAAATGCATCTTAGGGGCATGGTTGAAATTAAAATATGTTAATTTGTTTAACAATAATGAGTAGATAGTAATCAAAACCAAGTAGTTATCCATTGATAACTCTATGTTCTGGTTCCAACATCAATTTTTGACCTTTTTGATATTTTTACTAGTTGATTACTATCTGGTGATAATGTACTATTATAACATAAAAATATCATTGTGCCAATCACAAACATTTGTTTAATTCTATATCCATTGGTCTTTCATACTATAACACGCAATATTGTGTGAAGGCTTCTAGTTGCTGACTGTATGTTATTTTACTAAACTAGTTGACTAGCAATTTTTGACTTTTAATTGTAAGATGTTCGTTTAATGTGTAGCAAATAAAATCAGAAAGGATTTTTTATGAAAAATAAGTTTGGATTGTTTTAAATAGATGATGTCAGACACCCAATCTAGTAATATTTCACATCTTATTTTAAATCAATTATTGAAAGATTATAGACAATCTCTCAGAAATCCTTTTCTCTGTGATAACTAATCTGCAGATTTATTATTGGTATCATGGGTCAAAATGACAATCACAGTTACAATTTATCTCACATCTAATCATTGTACAATCAAGACATGATTTTTTGTAATGCCGTAACATTATAATAAATTTAGTAGAATGTTATTTGAAGTTAATCTACAAATTTCTTGATTTTTTTTAAGATTTAATTTATATTTTTTAACAAACATTAAGGAACAATACAAACTTTGAATCGCATCAGATTCCAAAAATATGTCTCAGAGTTTATCACAGTTTTTAGGTATTAACACAATCTTGTTGTATTTTTACCAAAGTGATTGCGTATTGGAGATAATTACGATTGCATTATTTTGTATTATAACATAGTCTAGAACACGATACTATGGACGATTATTTTATAACATACAAAATAATTGAAGAGGCTATTTGTGCTAAATCTCCATCAGGGTAAGAGAGGAACGAACATGATTGATTTTTCTTATATTCGAATTAATAATTTCTTTGAGTCTCCCTCTCTTTGAACTCTCTATTTTTGCAATAATGTCATACGCACCAAATGTTTCATCGGTCTCTTTGACTGATTCTATATGCTTTAGTTCTTCAATAACATCAGATTCAGAGCCAAGATCACATGATAGTAAAACAAAAGCAGTTTCCATAGAAAAAATTTGTTTGGAAAATATTTAAACAAAACCAGTAAAAATATTTAAAAATATTTAATTTTTAACTAAAAATTCAAACAGTTAAAAATAATATATTTTATTTGTTAATGATGTTAGAGCATTAATGTAAATCAAGTATGGCATTTTATCTTTAACATGAGGAGTTGGATTTGCGCATTGACCGCATTTTGGACGAATAATTTCTGCATCAAAATCAACTTCACCAATTACTTGTTTACATATTGCACATGAAATTGATTTTGTGTCATATATATTCAATCTGAAATTAGTATGATCACATCCTCAATAAAGTAGAACAATAAAATAATGAAAATGTATCAGGTTTTACAACATTAAATTAAATAAATTTCACATTTTAATACCATCATGTTTATTGTTGATTTTGTGTCAAGTGTTTCATGGCAGAAGCTGGACTTGCAGCATGTGGTGCTGCAATTGGAGTTGCAATAACACTAGCAGTAATACTTTTTGCACTTCGTGGAAAAGGACATCCTGAACCACTTGAATAAAGTGACTCGAAATGGAACTCCAAGAATGCACTTGTGTGGTTGTAAGTGATTAGATTTTGATTATATTTGAAGTACATATAGCGCAGATCTATGTAAAATAATTTATAAATTAATTAGATGAATTTTGTAGCATCTGTAAACTATCTAAATTTTGATATTTTATTTTCTTTGAAAATAATTCATATAAAAAAGATCATCATTTGTTATAGTAAAGTCCAATTTCTTGGTTAATCTCATCATATGCACTAATCATACAATGATACACCTTCATGATTCTCCGATTAAAATCCTCATCGGTCATGTTTTCCTTGACCATATGTTCATCCATCATCTGAACATATTTTTCATAAAGTGACTTTGCTTCCTTTATCTTTCTGCGTAACTCTTCATCCATTAGTAGCTATTACATCTCTTGATAAATAACAATTTCAGAACAATTTAAACAACACATGATTAGGTTTGTTTTCACATCTTGAACACGTTGATTCTAGATTCTGTTTCTATAATCTTGTGATAAAATTAATGGTGTAACCCTATTCACAGAACTCTGAGAGTCCACTCCCTTGTCAGATCAAATGCCTGTTTGCCATTTTTTCTGCAGGGCTACGCAGTCTATTTGATATATTGGATGTCTAGCGACATCAAACAGTTTTAGTATCTGAGATATTTAACATCTAACACCATATTTTTGAACATTTGTGTAATCAAGATTTTGTGTTCTGTTTTGGTTCTGATCACGTCTATAAAATTTCTCAGTATTTATGGATTAAATTTACATAATGAAATTATGTTAAAAAAAGAGGCACATCACAACTGTCTCAAAAATGATGGTGTCTACAAAAGCAAAAAACTTTTCACCTATTAATGCCTATAATCTTTGATGGACTCCAAAGCATTGTATGATAAAATCATGAACATTGACCCTCAGATTAGATATGCTACAATAGCAAACAAAGATGGAAAGATTGAGCATACTGGTCATCGTGAAGGTGTAACAAATGTTCTGACTTCAGACGAAAGCAAAAAGTCGCTTCAACGAGCAATAGATTCTTGGAATGCACGTAATGATCTTTCTGACAAGATTGGTGAAGGCAAATATGTTTTAGCAGAATATGCTAAGATTAAGCGCATTACCATTCCTATGGGAAAAGAACATCTGATCTATCTAACTACTGACGTCAAGGCTGATCATACAAAAATAATAGATGAAACGCTAAAGTTATTGTAAATTACATCTACAAAAACTTTAGGAGATGTTTATTGTAAAATCAGCTTGAACAAATCAATTTAATTTATAACGAAAAACCATTTCTGCCAATTATGACAGGTTAGATTCTGGAGCATCAATTAGAACTGATTTAATAATATCCAATGAAATTGGAAACATTATCATTTTTCTCTATATTTGTCTCATTCTGTAAAGTGATGTAGCATTTGATTGATCAAAACATTTGTAGAAGCAAATCTGGTCTCTGTATCCTTTTCAATTTCCGATGTAATATGTTCAGGAATTCTTATGGAAACTGTCCTGATTTCTTTTTATTATTATCTTGCATTTTTGTTTTCCATGATTATATGTAATCCTAGTTATTTGTGTTTTGATCAACCATCAAATGGTCCAAAGTCTCAGAAATGTCTGTGGCAGGATTTCCTTGCATGTCTGCGATTCTTTGAAATGCTGGTGGATTCTCAAGATAGTTCTGAATCTTGTCTAATAATCTAAATGCGTGTGGCCCTACAATTTCATTTTTGTAAAATACACCTGTTGGTATTTTGGCATCCCATTCTAGTGATTTTATTAGTGCTTGTGACATCTTCTCGTTGACTTCTGCTTCTCCTGCATAATGAACTACAGGATTGTATTTTGTGTCCTCAAGTTTGTAAATTCTTGAATGCCTTTTTTGTGCCTCATCTACTAAGTCAGATCCTGCATACCAGTCTCTTGTATTGATATCATTGTAAGTAGGACAGGGTTGCAGTACATCCAAAAAGGATAGTCCTTTGTGTTTTACTGCTTGAATAATCAAATCTTTGAGATGTTTAACATCATATGAATATCCACGTGCAACAAAAGTAAAACCACTTGCAACTGCAAGACCTATTGGGTTAACATTGAAATTTGTATTTGGAGAAGGCAATGACTTTGTCTTCTCCCCTAGTTTTAGAGTAGGAGATGCTTGCCCCTTTGTTAATCCATAAACACCATTATCAAAAATAATGTAAGTCATATCGACATTACGTCTTCCAGCTGCAACAAAGTGACCTGCGCCAATTCCTAAACCATCACCATCACCATCACCACCAACAGCAATTACAGTCATCTCAGGATTTGCAATCTTTGCGCCTTGTGCAAATGTCAAGACACGCCCATGTAATGTATGAATACCATAAGTGTTGATAAAATGAGATGTCTTACCTGAACAACCAATTCCAGAAAAGATTGTTGCCTTGTCTCTTTGTACTCCCATCTCCGCCAAAGCCATCTGTATAGCATTGACAATTCCAAAATCCCCACATCCAGGACACCAATCATTGTGCACGTCTGTCTTATAGTCTGCAAGTTTAAGCGCCATGCATTAAGATCTCCCGTTTGTCGGATTTGTTTTCAATAATTTTTTTAAGTGAATCATAGACTTCAGTACTAGTCATAGATCTGCCAGAGTATTTTAGAATAAAGTAATCGATATTTCGGACCATGTTTTGTGTAAACAGTTTGCCTAGCTGCCCAGAATGATTTGCCTCAATATCAATAATTGTCTTTGAATCCTTTAAGAGAATTTTTATGTAATCAGTAGGAAAAGGATGGATTAGTTTAATTTGAACAAACCCCACATCAATTCCCTCTTTTCTTAGCATCGAAATGGCATCTAGTATTGGGCCCTTGGTAGAACCCCAAGAAATTATCGTATGTTCATAGACTCCAAATGAGGATACTTTTTCATCATTGGGAATTTGTTTTGATATCAAGTCCAGTTTTGACATTCTCTTGTCCATCATCTTTATCCTGTTTTCTGGATCTTCAGATATGTGACCAACCTCATCTGACTCATCACCTGTATTCCAAAAGATTCCGTTATCCAATCCTAAAACTGAACGTGGAGATATTCCGTCCTCAGTGCGGGCAAATCGTTTGTATTCCCCTTCAACTTTGTCCAATAATTTTCCCCTGTCAATTGAAATCTTGTTTGGCTCAAATCTTTTGCATGTAACAACTGAGCTTGCAAGGAACTTGTCCATCATGTGAATTACCGGAACTTGGAAAACATCAGAATAGTTGAAACATCGCCCAGTATCGTAGAAACTCTCCTCGATATCCCCTGATGCATAGACTATCTTTGGAAAGTCTCCATGACCTGCATGTACTGCAAAGAGTAAATCATCTTGTCCATGACGGGTAGGAAGACCAGTAGACGGGCCGCTTCTCTGATACAATGTAATTACAACTGGCACTTCATTGATTCCTGTCCATCCCAATGCTTCTGCCATAAGTGAGAATCCTGGACCTGACGTGGACGTAGATGAACGGGTTCCAGTCAATGCAGAACCTATCATCATACCCATTGCAGAAATCTCATCTTCTGTTTGCACTACCGCAATAGAGCCCGGTCTGTCACCATACACCTGAAGAATCTCATGAGACTCTAGATATTCACTTTCATCAGACGCAGGTGTAATTGGATAGTATGATTGGAACCTGCATCCGTACGCCATCTTGCCTAATGCAGTTCCCTGGTGCCCCTGAATCATAATGGTATCCTGTTGTTTTGTGGTTCCAGAAAGGCGGTGAGAAAAGTCATCAAATTTTGCAGAAGCATAATTGTAGGAGTATATTGCGGCTTGTTTGTTGATTTCTGCAATTTTAGGTTTTTTTGAGAATATAGAATCAATTGAGTGTAACAACGGTTCTGAAGGAATTCCAAGCAATCCCAAAGATAAGGAGACGCCAATTACGTTAAACATTCTGACTAGTCCTTTGAATTTTGGATTTTCTGCCTGTTCAGCAAGATTTGACAGAATATCTCGAAAAGATACGGGATAAACCTTGACACCTCTTTCTTGAAGGGTCTCCAAAACACCTTTTATTGTAAATCGCTTATTTTTGGTTTCAAGTCTGTAATGCAGTCTCTCCTTAAAATCCTGCTCAAGTGTGTTTACATCATCTGTAGATGTTTTCTCTAGATCAGAGTCATAAATTATCCCTCCACTGGAAACAATCTCATCAAAATGTCTGAAAATGGTTGCAGCATCAAAAGATACCATCAGGTCAATATCGTTTACATTGGACTGTATTTTTTTCTCAGATATTCTTACTGCAAAGTAACTATGCTCCCCTTTAATGTTGGAGTAAAACTCTCTTTTCCCAAATACGTTGTATCCTATTTCTGCACAAACCTTGGAGAAAATATTTGCTCCAGATTCTACACCACTACCCTGTGGACCTCCAATCAACCAAGTAAAATCAACCAATTTTTAGTATCCACTTCTCATTGAATGATAAATGTATGACATGCTTCATTGTCACCCTCCAGTAGCTGCATCAAACAACGCACATTCACATGCATCTCTTTTTCCGCAATATGGGCACATACAATGACAGTGAGGTAATGGGTTATGGCACTTTTCACAGTCTGTATATTTATCCTTGATTCGTGTCTGCTCCACTGACATTATCTATTACTCCTGTCCCTCTATTGCCATAAGGGTGAGTGTAGCCCTAATTGCTGGCATTTTACGAATCTTCCATGTAATCGTCTCGCGCAATGATTCAGCAGTTTCAGATTCTACTTCTGCAATAATGTCATATGCCCCCCATGTTCCATGAGATTCCCTTACATTCTTAATTTCATTTAGATCTGATATGAGATCTTTCTCCTTTCCTAAATCACAGTTTATCAAAACGAATGCTTTTTTCATATTATGCCTTCTGTTTGTGTTATTTTTTGCATTTTCATGAACTGACTAAGATGAAATTATATTTTAATAGAATCCTGATAAAACTATACAATTATGATTTAAACTTATAGTTTATCAAATGAATTTAAAGGCATTTATGATTATGCTTTATCCATTATTTTAATCTATTATGATATGGTAAGAACAATAGATGTAACATCAAACAAAGCAATTGATTTTTGCAATCTAAAACCAATTATCAAACCAGAACACAACAAATTTGAAAATTTGTTTACCTTTGAATATTCCCTAAATCAGCAAATATTCTTCTCAAAATATAATTTCCCTAAGTTGACAAACCTGGGATACTAACTAAACTAACTCTTCAAAATCCTCATCTTTCATATAAAATTCCATAAAATGACATTTTTTACAAACAAAGATGTTTGGCCGCTTCTCTTTTGAAAATAAAAAAATAGGCTCTCTCCATAATCCTACAAAACTATCTGCCAATAGCAACATTTTATTCTCACATTTAGGGCATTTCTTGATAGTTTTCATACATTAAATAACCAAAGAGAATATTTCAATGATCTGAAATTTATTAAAAAGATAGACAGAAATAAAATATAATTGTAATTTTTTTACATCATATCCATAACTTGCGATTTTAATTAGATTTAGTAAAAATCCTCTTCTTCAGAAAAATAACGCATCCTAACTTTCCATGTAATATGTACAAATGAGTACACTCCTTGCTAATCTGGACTTATGTAGTCAATGCAATAACAAATCCAACCATTAATGCAATAATTGCATCTACTATGATCAGCATTTACTAATTTGTAATGGTTTTTTGTATAATGGATAGATTTTTGATTATCGACACTTTTTCCAATTACTACTAATTTAGCACTTCAAAATCATCTCTAAGTAAATATCAATAGAATTGAATTCATCTGTATTGTTAAAAAAGGATTTAGAAACTGTCCAGTACCAATATAGAAAATCAAAAACAGACATCCCATGGCAGCAAGAAGTAAAATAATGAAAGCACCATAGAAACAATCTCAAGAAACCACTGATAACTTCTACGTGTTGCTTTTATGCAAAATACTCAAAATCAAAAAATGGAAAGTAGATATAAAAAATTCAGATATTTAATTCGATACACTCGAAGGACTCTCTGAAGGTCTCTTTACTTTTTCTGTGAAGAGTAAAAATCTAAATCGCCTATGATTTGATAAAATGATGCAAGTAGATATAATAAAAAACAATAAAAAAATTTAACTTGTAGGATTCATCAAGGCTGCACGCTCTTTCTCTTTTGATCAACTAGAGCATCAACATACTGACCTGGTTGTACATTGCAATCACCAATGTTTACAGCATAACCATCCATGGTTTCAGCAACACATCCGTCATCTGTAACTGCAATTATCTTGACCAGCTCCATTGTTTCTGCTGGTGCTGTATAGAACATCAGACATGCAAAAAGCAGAACTGCTCCTATCGCAATTACTCCTGCTATGATGAATGTGGTATTTTTGCCTGATTTTTTAATGATATGAACCATGAAAGAAATAATTAAGATAGGAAATAATTCAAGACAGAAATGTCAGTCAAGATAAAATGCTCACATATACTAGTAGCAAAACAAAGTGAATCCCTTGTAATTTTAGAAAGAATCAAGAATGGGGAAAAATTTGGAAAATTGGCAAAAGAATTATCAACAGATTCAGGAAGCGCAAAAAAGGATGGAAGTTTAGGCTATTTTACAAAAGGCATGATGGTAAAACCATTTGAAGAAGTAGCATTCAAACTGCAAATTGGAGAGATTTCTCAGCCAGTCAAAACAGAATTTGGATATCATATTATTAAAAGATTGGAATGATTTTAATCTAATTTCCAGACCTAAAATCTAAAATAAAATACACAACATTTTTTGGGACAGTACAACAAAATTATTCATGGTCTTACTAAATGAGAAAACATTAGATGAGATTCTCAAATATTTGGAGAGATCAATTACTAATTTGGCAAAAGAAACATTTGAAAATTTAGAAATAGAAGGAGGATTTGAGGGAGTGAAAAAATTTCTGGAAAACCAATTTGAATTAAGACTAGAGAATTTACTTGTAGCAAAAAAAAGCAGTATTCATTACTTAGAATCAGGAATGAAAAATAAAATTATCCAGAGAAAGCAAAAGATTTTTGAGCAAATTTTTGTCCAATATAAAATCTAGAGGAAAGCATCCAATCCTGTTTTTTGGGATTCAGTCTCATGATTTTTTTCCAAGACTTTAGTCATTTTATCACCCATTGATTGTGCTGCAGTCATCTTTCTTTTTCCAATCCAATAGTATGTCTCATCAATAGTATTTTTAGCAATTAACACTACTAGCTTACCAGTATCTTTTCTTCCAGTTCTCCCTCTTCTTTGAATAAATCTAATTGAACTTGGAACGTTATCATAAAAAATAACTTGATTAACTTCAGCAATGTCTAACCCTTCCTCACCAACACGTGTTGCAACTAATACCTGAAAAACTCCGTCTCGGAATTTTTGTACAGTTTCAATCTGTTTTTTTTGTTTTAAACCAGCATCTCCTGATTTTCCAATCAATATTCCTGCAGAGATCCCCATATCAGTTAATTTATTGAAAATCAGATCAACAGAATCACGATAGCTGGTAAATATAAGAGCCTTACCAGGAACAGATTCAAGAATTTCTTTAAGTTTTGGGATTTTAGAGTGTTCTATTCCGCGGGATTGTGCTTCCTTTGCAAGATGAATAGCTCTTGTAAAATTTGGATCTACTTTGAAAAGTTCCTTGATTCCTGCACCTTTTTTTGTTTGTGCACGTTCGCAGAATTTTAGAAACGGTGTAATTCCGTGGGCTTCAAGAATGTTTAGAGCATAATGAATTCTAATTCCAGTAAAGAGGGGTTTTGCAGAACGTCTATTCTGGTTTAATACAAATTGTCTGATTCTTAGTAGCGCAGAAAGCGATTTTTGTTCTGCCATACGAATGCCATTTTTTCTTAGAGTATCATATCTTTCATCCAATGCTAATTTCAATAACGTTTGAATTGATTTTAGTTCAGCAGGTAGATCCACGTTAATCCATTCAGTGCGAGTTTCTTGAGTGTAAGGTTTTACATCAGGACTATCTTCTCTTCTTTCAGCCACACTTGAGATTCTAAGCTTTGTAAGAATTTCTGTTGCCTTTTCTTTTTCGCTTGGAAGGGTTGCAGTCATTCCAAGAATTCTAGCAGAGGAATTTTCAAAATTTTGTGCAATTCCAGAATATGCATAATCACCAGCTGTTCGATGAACTTCATCAAAAATTACAAGGCTGAATTGAGGAGGAGAAATAATTCCTCTATTCAAATCATTTCTAGCAATTTCAGGAGTAGCACAAATTACACTATTATTCCAGAGTTTAATTCGTTTTTGGATTGGATCTTCACCAGTAATCAATGAGATATCATCCAAAGTGAGATTATCTTTTAAGAAGTCATAATGTTGATTGACTAAAACCCTAGTAGGAGCTAGGAACAATATTCCGCCTGTTCCTCTTGACAGATATTCTGCAATTACCTGTAATGCAATTGCAGTCTTTCCCAGTCCAGTAGGCAAAACAACTATGCAATTTTCTTTGATTGCTTGATTTGCAAGATTTACTTGGTAATCTCGTTTCTCTATCGAGTTTTTTTGAACATATTTTTTCTCAAGATATTGCTCCAATCTAAAATAAGAATCATAATTTATTGATTTTATGCTTTCGTATAGCAAAATACTATCCAACGCTCAAATATGAATAGATGTATGATGAAAGGTTCAACTCTTTTATAAATAGTAAAATGTTAAATTTGAATACCAGACCAAACCTAGATCATGCCTGAAAATTCAAAATTTCATAGTAATTAGACTTTTGGGCAATATTCATCACAGACAGAATTCAAATTCAGGCAAAGCATATGAGAGAAAACATACAAAAATATCATAAAATAAGAAAAATAAAAATTGAAAAAACTATTTCACTCTAGTTTTTTCTTTGCTTTGTTAATCATCGTGGTTTCTTCACGGAGATGTTTTTTCAGTAAACGCTCATGATCTTTTTTGTGAACGCTGTATGCTTTGTTTAGAGCCTGTTTTGTTTTTGCCCTTTTAACAGCATTTTGAAATTTTTTGTGAATGACGTTTACTTGAGCAGAATAGCTTGCCATCAAACAAACAACCATTATAACATTAAAGTAGTTTACTCATACATCGGCATAACATTTGAAATTATTTACAATTGATCGCAAAGAAAACTAGAACTAACGTGATCCATATATTGAGCAGGCAAAAACAATCTTTGTGACTGATTCTTTTAACAGACCTGAATGGGATGAATACTTTATGCTTCAAGCAGAACTGGCAAAGCTTCGTTCAAACTGCATGACAAGACAAGTAGGTGCAGTAATTGTTAGAAACCACAGACAACTTGCAACAGGATATAATGGAACACCACCTGGAATCAAAAATTGTTTTGAAGGAGGATGTAAACGATGTCAACTTAGAATGGAAGGTAAGATAGAATCAGGCGCATCGCTGGACAGATGTCTTTGTAATCATGCAGAAGCAAATGCAATAATGCATTGTGCTATCATGGGAATTGAAGCAGGGATAAAGGGAGCAGTGTTGTATACAACATTTGTTCCATGTCTTGAATGTACAAAAATGGCAATTACAATTGGAATTAAAAAATTTGTTTGTCTGGATTCTTATCCAGAAACGGATTATGATTTATTAGAGGAGGCAGGAGTTGAAGTAATCCAACTAGAAAAAAATGAAATTTCAAAATGGGCAAGTAAGCTAGTCAACAAATACGAAAATTCTGTGTAAGAAAATGCAAGTAAATTTTACAAATACAGTGGAGGTGGAATCAATGTCCCCATCAATGCTAGTATCAGCTGCATATGACAATAATTCAAAATCAGCAATTTTAAAATTCTACAACCCCGAGTCTCAAAAATTAATTCTATGGAAAGATGAAACAGGGCACAGGCCATACTGTTACTCTAGATTAGCACCAGATGAATTAGATTTTCTCCAAGAAAGAGAAGATATTCTTGAAATTAAAACTGTTCAGCGACACGATCTAATTACAGACAAAGAAATCAACATGTCAAAAATCACAGTGGCAGATCCGTTAGCAATTGGAGGAACAACAGGAGACAAAAGTATCAGAAATATAATTGAAACATGGGAATCAGATATCAAATATTACGAAAACTATCTTTACGACAGAAAATTAATTGTCGGAAAATATTATGAAATTGAAAACAAAAAGCTAAAACCACATGATTTGGAAATTTCAGATGAAGTCAAAATTGCCTTGAAAAGTTTGCTTTGGGACAAAGTAGATAGTGAAAGCATGGTTGATTCTGAAGAATTTAAAAAATATATTACAGAATGGGCAGATTTGCTAAACCAACCAATTCCAAAAATAAAAAGACTCAGTCTAGATATTGAAGTAGAAGCAGAAATTGGTAGAATACCAGATCCAAAAATTGCAGAAAAAAAAGTCACTGCAATTGGAATGAAAGGCTCAGATGGATTTGATAAAATTTTTGTTCTCAAAACAGAAGGAACCGATGAAGGAAAAAATGAATTAGAACAAAATATCAAAATTACATTTTATGAATTAGACAAAGAAAAGGAGATGATACAAGATGCATTTGAAATTATCAAAGGATTTCCATTTGTAGTAACATATAACGGGGATGAATTTGATTTGCCATATCTTTACAACAGGGCAGAAAGACTTGGAATAAAAAATTCCGAAAATCCTTTTTACATGATGCGGGATTCTGCAACACTAAAAGAAGGAGTTCATCTTGATTTGTATAGAACTCTATCCAATCGTTCATTTCAGATTTATGCATTCAGTCAAAAATACACTAATTTCTCTTTAAACAGTGTATCAAAGGCTCTACTCGGTAAAGAAAAGATTGATTATGGTTTAGAGTTTGATCAATTATCACTATACCAAACCGCAAATTATTGTTATAATGACGCCCTATTAACATTCGAACTTACCAGTTTCAACAATGATTTGTTAATGAATCTACTTGTGATTATTGCAAGAATCGGCAGAATGCCAATTGACGATATTGCAAGAATGGGAGTATCACAGTGGATTAGAAGTCTGCTATATTATGAACACAGACGAAGGAATTGTCTAATTCCAAAAAGAGAAGAATTGCAGAGAAGATCAGAGGGAGTCTTATCAGATGCAGTAATTAAAGATAAAAAATATCGTGGGGGTTTGGTAGTTGATCCAAAAGAAGGAATTCATTTTGATGTAGTAGTCATGGATTTTGCAAGTCTGTATCCAAGTATTATCAAAATAAGAAATCTATCATATGAGACAGTAAGGTGCTCACATGAAGAATGTAAAAAAAATATTATTGAGCAGACAAATCATTGGACATGTTCTAAAAGAAATGGGGTGACATCAATGATCATTGGGTCATTGAGAGATTTGAGGGTAAACTATTACAAGAGTTTATCAAAAAAAGAAACCCTTACTGATGAACAAAGACAACAGTATACAGTTGTCAGTCAAGCGCTTAAGGTTATTCTAAATGCAAGTTATGGTGTTATGGGTGCGGAGATTTTTCCATTGTATTTTCTACCAGTGGCAGAAGCCACCACTGCGATTGGGAGACATACGATTTTGGAGACAATTAAAAAATGTGATGCAGCAGGAATTGAAGTACTATATGGCGATACAGATTCATTATTTATCAAAAAACCAACAAAAGAACAAATTCAAACAGTAATCGAACAAGCAAAAAGAGATCATGGCGTAGATTTAGAAATTGACAAAACATACAGGTATTGCGTGTTAAGCAATAGAAAGAAAAATTATCTGGGAGTAACAAAAGATGGAAATGTAGATGTTAAAGGACTTACAGGAAAGAAATCACATACTCCACCATTTATTAAAAAACTATTTTATGAGTTATTAGAGGTATTATCCAGAGTTCAGACAGTAGATGATTTTGTAAAAGCAAAACAACAAATTTCAGAAAAAATTGCATCATGTGGCAAAAAAGTAGAAGCAAAAGAAATCCCGCTAGAAGATTTAACTTTTAACGTAATGCTCAGCAAAGCGCCATCAGAATATACAAAAACCATCCCACAACACATCAGAGCTGCAAAACAGTTAGAAACTATTAGAGAAATAAAAAAAGGGGATAGAATTTCATACATCAAAATCCTAAACAAACCAGGTGTGAAACCCGTAGAAATGGCAAAAAAAGAAGAGATTGATTCAAAAAAATACATGGAATTCATGGAATCAACATTAGAACAGATTACATCGTCGATGGATTTGGACTTTGACACGATTTTAGGAAAACCAAAACAAACAGGGTTAGACGAATTTTTTTGGAGTTAGCATAAAAAATGGAAATTGACGGAACATTACTCAATATTTTAGGAGTATCTGCTGGAATTTTGATTTTAATGGGATGGGTAGAACAAATTTACAAAGGATACAAAACAAAGAGTTTGAAAGATGTTTCAAAATTTCTTATGATTTTTATTTCAGCAGGGGCAATTTTATGGCTAATTTATGGCATAATCGTATCAGATGTGTTTATTATAGGCACGAATATTGCAGCGATGATTTTAATGATGATAGTTCTTACAATGAAGAATAACTACGACAGGATATCGAAAACAAATCAAGCCTAATCAAGGATTAAATATAATGTGTCAAGTTTCAAAGAAAGATGTTTGTCATAAACTGCAAAAACTATGAAGAGATTTCAGGAGATAAAATTATCAAATTTGTAAAAACTGCTGAAAAGATTTCTAAAAAATACAAAGTAAAAGTTGCAATATCTCCACCACAACATTTAGTGGGATTAGTTGCAAACAGCTCAATCCCTATTTTTGCTCAGCATATTGATGACTCTAAAATTGGAAGTACCACAGGATTTATCATTCCAGAATTGCTAAAAAAATCCAAAGTAAAAGGGTCCCTAATTAATCACAGCGAACACAGAATTTCAAGTAAAGAAATTGAAAAACTAGTTTCAAAGTTAAAAGAATTGAAGATGACATCAATTCTATGTGTCAAAGATGTTGCCGAAGTAAAAAAATATGTTAAGTTAAATCCAGATTATATTGCAATAGAGCCTCCAGAATTGATTGGATCAGGAAAAGCAGTTTCAAAAGAAAAACCAGATTTGATTTCAAAGGCCGCCGAAGCTGTAAAGAATGCAAAAAACAATACAAAACTACTTTGTGGTGCAGGCATAGTTTCTGGAGAAGATGTTTCAAAAGCAATTGAATTAGGATCAAAAGGAATTCTAGTTGCAAGTGGAATAGTCAAATCCAAGAATTGGAACAGCATAATGTCTGAATTTGCGAAGTCAATGGTTTAATACCCCCTTTTTTAGATTGGTTAATCGTAAAAAATGAAACAAGTTTACTTTTATGATGAAGGGGATGGTAAAAACAAGAAACTCCTAGGTGGTAAGGGGGCAGGTCTATGTGAGATGACCAGACTAAAATTACCAGTCCCTCCTGGATTTACAATTACTACTGAAGTTTGTAGGAAATACTATGAAAATAATAAAAAATTGCCAAAAACACTAATGTCCGATGTTAAGAAGAATATTGCAAAAATAGAGCAAAAGACAGGTAAAAAATGGAATTCCAAGACAAATCCATTACTAGTTTCAGTAAGATCAGGCGCTGCAATTTCTATGCCTGGAATGATGGACACAATTCTCAATCTTGGACTAAACGATCAAACTGTTTTAGGACTTGCTGAAAAAAGTCAAAATCCAAGATTTGCATGGGATTCCTATAGAAGATTTGTTCAATTATTTGGCAAAGTGGTGTTTGGGGTTGAAGATAAAAAATTTGACGATGTGTTAAATACAGCAAAGGAAAAGCAAAATGTCCAAATAGATAGTGATTTGAATGAAGAATCACTAAGAAAAATAGTAGAGCAATACAAACAGATTTGTGACAAACATACCGGAAGAAAATTCCCAACAGACCCAACAGAACAAGTAGAACTTGCAATCAAGGCAGTGTTTGGAAGCTGGATGGGAGAAAGAGCAATTGTTTACAGAGAGAAAAACAACATTACAAAAGATATTGCAGATGGGACAGCAGTAAATATTGTATCAATGGCGTTTGGCAACATGGGAAATGACTGTGCAACAGGCGTTGTCTTTACTAGAAATCCAGGAGATGGCTCACGTAAAATTTATGGCGAATATCTAATTAATGCACAAGGTGAAGACGTAGTAGCTGGTGTAAGAACAGGAAAACAAGTAGATGAAATGAAAAAAGATCTTCCAGAATCATACAAGCAATTAGCAAAAACATGTGAAAGATTAGAAAAACATTACAAAGAACCACAAGATATAGAGTTCACAATTGAACAAGGGAAATTCTATTTGTTACAAACAAGAAATGCAAAAATGAATGCATCAGGAATGGTAAAAACGTCTGTAGACATGGTAAAAGAAAAGTTAATTGATAAAAACAGAGCACTTACAAGACTTCAGGCAGAACAACTAGAGCAACTACTTCATAAAAGAATAGATCCAAATGAAATGAAAAATTATACTCAGTTAGCAAAAGGAATTGCAGCATCACCCGGAGCAGCTAGTGGAATAGCAGTTCTTGATGTCAAAAGGGCTACTGCAATGGGAGAAAATGGAGCCAAAGTCATTTTGATCAGAGAGGAAACAAAGCCTGAAGATGTTCCAGCATTCTTTGAATCTGTTGGAATTCTAACTAGCAGAGGAGGCAAAACATCTCATGCAGCAGTAGTTGCAAGAGGAATGGGTAAACCATGTATTGTAGGATGCTCTAACTTGAAAATAGATCTGGATAATAAACACTGTAGTGTTGATGGAAAAATAGTTCGTGAAGGAGACGCAATTACAATTGATGGTAGTACAGGTAGCGTATACATCGGAGACATTCCAACAATAGAACCCAAAGTTACCTCAGATTTTAAACAAATCTTGGAATGGGCTCAAAAAGCAAAAAAAATAGGAATCAGAGCAAATGCAGACACTCCTGAAGGAGCAAGACTTGCAAGAGAATTTGGAGGTCAAGGAATTGGTTTGTGTAGAACAGAAAGAATGTTCAACGGGAGTGATAGAATTAATCTCTTTGTAGAGATGATAATGGCTGAAAATATAGAAGAACGAAGTAAAATTCTAAATAAATTAGGACAGTTACAGAAAAGTGATTTTATTGAAATCCTTCAAGCAATGCAAGGATATGAAGTAACCATTAGATTGTTAGATCCACCATTACATGAATTCTTGCCAAATCCTGAAGAATTAGCAGAAAAGATTCGCAAATTAGAATCACAAAATGCAACTGAAGAAATTGAAAAATCCAAAGTCATTCTAAAACGAGCAAGAGAACTTGCAGAAGTCAACCCAATGATGGGACACAGAGGAGTCAGAGTAGGAATCACATATCCTGAAATTTATGAAATGCAGATTCGTGCAGTTTTTGAAGCACTAGTTGAATTAACAAAGAAAAAAGTAAAAGCTCATCCACAAATTATGATTCCTCAGATTAGTAGTATTGCAGAACTAAATCACATAAAGAAGATTTATGATTCCATCAAAAAAGAGATGGAGACAAAACACAAGATGAAATTAAAAATTAATTTTGGAACTATGATTGAGGTGGTAAGAGCAGCATTGACTGCAAACGAGCTTGCAGGCACTGCAGAGTTCTTTAGTTTTGGTACCAATGATTTAACTCAAGGAACGTTTAGCTTCAGCAGAGAAGATGTTGAAGGAAAATTCCTTCCCGAATATATGGAAAAAGAACTTCTTGAGAGGAATCCATTCCAATCAATTGATGTCAACGGTGTAGGAAGCCTGATTAAAATTGGTATTTCTGGTGGACGTAGTGTTAGACCAAACATGGAGGTCGGGATATGTGGAGAGCATGGAGGAGATCCAAATTCTATTAAATTTTGCCACGGTGCAGGCCTAAGTTATGTTAGTGCATCACCACATAGGATTCCCATTGCAATAGTTGCCGCAGCACAAGCTGCAATTGAGCAACCAAAAAAGACAAAAACAAAGAAAAAATAATACATTTTAAAGCCAACTAGGACCAGCACTAGATAAATTGCTACCCAGAATTGATTCCATCAAACAGATAAGACAAAAAATTGGCATTACTCAAAAAAAACTTGCGATGATGACGGGGGTCAGTACCTCAATGATTAATCAAATTGAGTCAGGACGAAGTCAACCAAGCTATGAAACTGCAAAGAGAATTTTTGATAGTCTTGCAAAACTAGAAGGAGAGTCATCATCACACACAGCAGGCGATTTTTGTAGCAAAGATATTGTAAAGCTAAAACCTACCAACACACTTCATGACGCAATCAAAAAAATGCATCAATTATCAATTAGCCAAATTCCTGTTTTCAGCAATTCAGAAGTTGTAGGAGTAGTATCAGAGGACGGAATTGTGAAACACTTGGCAGATGTTGGAGAGTCAGAACTGAAAAAAGCAAAACTTGCAGACACTATGGATCCTGTACCACCCATAGTAGATTTTGATACACCCGCAAATGTCCTAGTTCCATTAATCAGGTATTCAAAATGTATTCTAGTTACAAAGAATTCAAAAGTTGTCGGAATAATTACAGCTTCAGATACTCTAAAAATGATGGAAGGATAATTCTTTATGATGTGTATCTAAAAAGAGACCATCCTTTAGAAAGACATATCTGTTTTAGTAAATTCATTTTTTATTTTATGTCTAAGCACATAATTCATTAAAGAAATCAAAAAAATATCCACCACATGACTAAAACTATAATCTTAAACGAGGTTACATAATTAGCACTAGACAAAAAATACTACCGTCTTTAAATTCAGTTCAGAATACTCCAAATTATGCCAATTAAAAAAAGGAATTTAAAAATAAATAATGAGTATCTAAAAAAATATTCCATATGGAAACAGACACCATTAAGTGATTTTGGTTCAAAGTGTATTATGAGTGAACATAGTTTATGTAGCGATGTGAAATGTCACTGTATTTGTCATTATAAAAAAAGTATGGGTTAACTTCCTTCTACCCATATTTTCTTTGTACCTTTTTGTGTGCTTTCCCAATGTCCTTCCTGATGATCTTTGATCTTGTGCATTGAGAAGATAATGCTTGGAATTAGTGGTCTGCCATGAGTTTTAATGGCCTCGATTCCTAACCCTTCTCCAGTCTTTTCAACTGCCATCATCACGTTGATGACATCTCCAGCACTAAATGGCATCATAGTCTGATTAACTATGACATCTTTGTGGTCATCGTCGTTAACTACTGCACGTACATTGGAGTTTGAAATGTCTTGACCATTCTTGCGCAGCCAAAAATCAACACTGCTTGATCCATTGCCAGATGTTCGGCCTACCTGTGGTGCAGCTATGAGTACATAGATGCCTGATGATTCAATTCTAATATCCGCAGGATGTTCAATGGAATGCCCAATTCCCGAGATTGCGTCATTCTGATCCATGAAAACAGGTACAGGATCTGTCGTTTCTGGTCTTTGGTCCAGGGTGCTAATAATTTGTGCAAATTCTATTGCCATATGATATTATTATCATAGTTACCTAAAACATAGGTGTGTTTGATAGTAGTCATTTGTAATTAATTCTCTTGGATCATCTGAACCTATATTTAAGACAGATATGGATAACACGTTTAGGTAAAAGATTATTCTTTAGGATGAGAGCAAAGTTCTGCTAGAACGCCATGAAGAGATTTTGGATGAATGAAAGTAACTTTAGTTCCTGCAGAGCCAGGTCTTATTTGACCCAAAAATTGAATTCCACACCCTTCCATTCTTTCTACTTCACCTTCAATGTTATCAGTCTCTAAAGCCATGTGGTGTAATCCTTGGCCTTTTTTATCAAGAAATTTTTTGATTGGGCTAGAATCATTTGAGGGTTGCATTAATTCAACACGACCGTTTTCTAAATGAATAATTGCAACTTTAACTCCTTCAGTCTCTACTGTTTCAAATTCTACACTGTCTACGCCTAATGCTTGTTGATACACTTTTGCCGATTCCTCTACATCATTTACTGCAATTGCAATATGATCAATTTTCATCTAAAAGACCTCTTTTGGACGATATTCTCCAAATACTTCTCTAAACGTATTACTAATTTCGCCAGTAGTAGCAAATGCTTTGGCAGCAGTAATTATGTAAGGCATAAGATTTTCTTCAGTATCTGCAGCACTTTTCATTGCAGAAAGTGCTTTTTCCCATTTGGTTTTGTCTCGTGATTCACGTAACTTTTTGAGTGCTTTTTTCTGTTGAATTTCAACATCGCCACCAATCCTAAGTAATTCTGGTTGTTTTTCTTCTTCAGAATACTTGTTCATACCGACAATAACTCGTTCACCATCATCGATTTCTTTCTTTAAACGATATGCATTAGCACGGATTTCAGATTGGAAGAATCCTTTCTCAATTGCTTTTACAGAGCCACCCATTTTTTGTATTTTTTTAAGATATTTCCAAACACCATCTTCAATTTGATCACATAATTCTTCGAGATAGTATGAACCGGCCAATGGATCGGCAGTTTTTGTAATTCCACTTTCATGTGCGACAATTTGTTGTGTTCTAAGAGCAATTTTTGCAGACTCTTGAGTAGGAAGAGCTAGTGCCTCATCTCTAGAGTTTGTGTGAAGTGATTGAGTACCACCAGAAACAGCTGCCATGGTTTGAATTGCAACTCGAATGATGTTATTATCTGGTTGCTGTGCAGTTAATGATTCACCGCTAGTTTGAGTATGGAATTTAAGCTGTAGTGAACGAGGATTCTTTGCATGAAACATTTCTTTTAAAATTTTTGCATAAACTTTTCTTGCAACTCGAAACTTTGCAACTTCCTCAAAGAATTCAATAGTACAACAAAAGAAGAATGAAAGACGTGGTGCAAAGTCATCAATTTTCAAACCCTTATCTAAACAAGTTTGAATGTACGCAATAGCATTTGCCAGTGTGAATGCAACCTCTTGTGTAGCAGTACACCCTGCTTCTCTCATATGATATCCAGAAATTGATACAGGATACCATGAAGGAACCTTTTCTGCACAGTATCCAATCATATCACCAATTAATCGCATTGAGGGTTGAGGAGGATAGATGTATGTATTTCGTGCAATGTATTCTTTTAGAATATCATTTTGAGTGGTTCCACGAAGTTCATGACTTTTGAATCCTTGAGCTTCTCCAACTGCAATATAATATGCAAGTAATGTTGATGCAGTGGAATTAATGGTCATAGAAGAACTAACTTTGCCCAGAGGAATTCCATCAAATGCAGTCATCATATCTTTAATAGATGTAATCGATACGCCAACCTTTCCTACCTCGCCTTCAGCTTGAGGTGAATCAGAATCATAACCAATCTGAGTGGGCAAATCAAAAGCCATACTAAGGCCAGTTTGTCCTTTTTCAAGCATGAATTTGAATCGTTCATTTGTAAGTTTAGCATCACCAAATCCAGAATACTGTCTCATGGTCCAGAATCGCTCACGGAACATTCCAGGATGAATGCCTCTTGTGAAAGGATATTTTCCTGCATCCTCAACAGGTCTCTTTTTAGGAGATTTTTGATAAATTCGTTTTACTGGGAAAGAAGAATCTGTGAAAATTTTCTTTTCAGGACTTTTTGATTTTGTTGGTTTTTTTGCGGTCATATTATCACTTTAACAAAGATTTTGTAATTTTATCTCCTGCATCAAATGGATCAATATTTTTTGTTTGTAGTTTTTTAAGATATTTTGAGAACAATGTGTCAGAATCCAATACATCATCTATCTTTTCTTTAATGTTATTTAAAACAATATCTTTTAGTTCAGATTCTAGTCGTTTTTCGTCTTTTTCCTTCTTGGATTTCTTTTTAGATATCATCATCTCTTTGAGGGTTTTTGCAAACAATGTGATTCCAGAATTCTTTTTGACTGACGTTTTAAGGATTGTAGGATTTCTTACAGAATCTCCAATAAAATCCCTTACTGCATCAAATAATTGATTTGTTCCAGCAAGGTCACTTTTGTTTACAAGATAGATATCTCCAATTTCAGTTAAGCCAGCTTTGATAGTTTGAATGCTATCACCTGTATTTGGATTAAAAACTACAACTGTAATATCTGCAATATTGGAAATCTCAACTTCTGTTTGTCCAGCACCAACACTTTCAATAATGATTGGATTAAATCCAGCGTATTCTAAAATTCTAATACTATTTCGTAATGAACGAGAAACTGCGCCTGTCGCACCTCTAGATGCGATACTTCGGATGAAAGTTCCAGAATCTGTCGATTCAGTCATTCTAACTCGGTCACCAAGTATAGCACCGCCAGTAACGTGACTAGTAGGATCAATTGCAAGAACTGCAGGTTTCGTGCCTAATTTTTTCATCTCTACAGCTGTTTTGTTAATCAAGGAACTTTTTCCAGCACCTGCAGGTCCTGTAATTCCAATAATAATTGAATTTCCAGTATCCTTGAAAATTTTCTTTATGATCTTTTTTGCCTCCTTTTGATCATTTTCCATTATAGTTATTGCCTTAGCAATTGCTCCTCTTTTTCCTTTTTTTAAATCTACAAGCATATCCATTACACAGATAGATTTCAGAGGTGCAATAAAATCTTGTGTCCGATCTAAGGTCTAGAATAGATTACAGGAGGCATAGGATCATCAAGGGAATGGATCTCAGTTTTTAGTTGAACATGTCCCAATTCTTCATGATCAATTTCCAACACTATAGGATGAATCGACCAGCCATATTTTGGCACATTTAGAAAGGGTACAATTTCAATGAATTGAGAATCATAGAATGTTTTCTGGAAAGATTCTTCCATTCCAAGAATTTCCATCACTACAGCAGTTGTCTTTTCAGATTTGTCATGATATGAAATTTCCACATGTCCAGTATCATAGTATACTGCATCAACCTGAAATGTCTGTCGTAACTCATTTTTGTCATCGGTTCCACCACCAGTAAGGAAAATTATTGCTAAAATTGTAAAGATTCCAAGAAAAATTGGAGGGCCGAGTTTCCTAGCCATCTTTGAATTCTTGTTTCATTCGTCTAAGGAGTTTTGAGTTGATTCTAATTCGTTCCAATGTCTGTGCTTGAGTTCTCTCAGTACCTGGAGTAGGATTGTTCTTGAAGAATGTTTTTATTTCTTTTTCCATAGAGTCGTCTGCCACAGAAGAAATACTAGCCACAATTCTGTTAAATAAAGGATTTCCGTGTCCCACTTTTTTGTTTAATTTTTTCCAATTTTTCTTCAGCCAGGGCCACAAAACCTTGTCACCGTACGGATTTGCAGCAACTTTCATGATTGGTAATTGCATATTTTGTGAACGGACATTTGATGTTTGGGAAAAGTCAAGTGATTTGAGTAATAGTTTTTTGTCTTTAAATCCACACATAGCTCCAAGGAATCGAAGTTTTTCTTCCATGGTTTTTACTTTCTTGTATAGTTGTGTTAGTTCTGCATGAGTTTTCAAATTTCCATTCCATGCAGCAATTGAGCAAATGGGTTCGACTAAATCAGGAGAGATAGAACTAGGAGATTTCAAGAATTTTTTGTATCGCCTAAGAGCTTCATCAGTGATCTCATCATCATCCATTTTCCCCAACGCAGAAATTACAAAAGAACGTAATAATGCATCAGTATGTTTGTCTGATTTTTTTGGTTCCCATCCCAAATTGAATAAAATTTTTCTAAAATAATTTACAGCGTAACTCCTAATCTCCTCTGAGAATTTTTCATCAAATGCTCTGAAATACAAAGAAGCCAAGTTGTGTGCAACGTTAACTGTTGCAAGGTAACTATCCTCATCAAAATAAGCATCAGAGAAATCCAGATAATTTCTAATTTGTTCATCACCTGAAACACAAAGAGAAAACAAATCATTTTGAATTGCCCATCTATCAATTGCATGTATGCGTTTTTCATCCACTAACATTTTTAAATCAAGCAGAATTCCTTCATCATATTTTACACGATAGAATCCTTTTCGTCCATAGTTAGCAACAAAGCCTACGGTGTTTTTAGGTAACTTTATAGTCATTGATTTTTTTGTAAATAGTTTTTTAGAAATTTCGTCATCCAATCCTAAAGACAACGGAACAGACCACAACCCCTTACTAAATTTTTTATCAGATTCAAGCAAGTATCTTTTCTGCTTTAACTTGAGAAGAGTTCCATCTTGATGAACTTCAATTAATGGGAATCCAGGCTGCTTTAGCCACGTATGAACCATAGAGGAGACAGGCATTCCAGATGCATTTCCAATTGCATTCCACAAATCTTGTCCTTCAGCGTTTTTGTATTTGAAATCAGACAGATATTTTTTGAGGCCCTTTTGGAAATTTGGCTCTCCAACATAATGCTCAAGCATTCGCAGTACACAGCCACCTTTATCATAAGAAATTGCATCAAAAATTTCTCGAATTTCAGCAGGAGAGTTCACCTTGACATCAATCGGATGGGTCGTTTTTAGTGAATCAAGACCCATTGCTACATTCATTGCATCCTCAACAAATTGATCCCATAAATCCCATTCAGGGTAGAATTTATCGACAAACTTTGTAGCCATAAATGTTGCAAAGCTTTCATTAAGCCATAAATCATTCCACCATTTCATAGTAACTAAATTTCCAAACCATTGATGAGCAATCTCATGTGAGATCACTTCGGCAATGAATTGTTTTGTTCTAGTTGAAGATGTTTTAGGATCATAAAGTAAGATTGTCTCTCTGAATGTAATTGCACCCCAGTTTTCCATTGCGCCTGCTGCAAAGTCAGGTACAGCAATTAAATCAAGTTTAGGTAGAGGGTATTTTATTCCAAAGTATTTTTCATAAGATATTAGAAGTTTTTTTCCTAGTTCTAAGGAAAATTTCCCTTTTGATTTATTTCCCTTGGTTGTAACGACTCTAATCTGAGTCTTGCCTATTTTACCAGTCAGATATTCAAATTCTCCAACACCAAGATAAATCAAATATGTTGAAACAATAGGAGTCTTTGTAAAATTGTAAATCGTTTTACTGCCAATTTTTTTCTTTGATTTAATAGGCATGTTAGATATTGCCGAAAATTTATTGTTGGCGATTATTGAAATTTCAAATGTAGCTTTTGCTTTAGGTTCATCCCAACATGGAAATGCACGTCTAGCATCTGCTGCTTCAAATTGTGTTGTAGCAAGATATTTTGTTTTGCCATTTTGTTGGTATTGGCTTCGATAAAATCCAAGAAGTCTATCATTTAGAGTTCCTTGAAATTCAATAGTAATAGTAACTATACCTTTAATTTTTTTATCTAATTTGATTTGTATTTCTTCTTTTTTCTCATTTAATATTGGAGTTGATTTGATAAAAGTTCCTTTAGATCTTATATTGCACGATATAATTTTTAATTCAGCACAATTCATTGAAATTATATTTGTAGGTTTTTTACAATCAGCAGTAATTGTTTCAGTTCCAGAAAATATGAATTTCTTCAGATCAGGCTCAAAAGTTAATGCATAATTGATTGGAATAGCGTCCACGAATGAGGTACTTTATTTAGGCTTTAAGTAGATTTTCCATTTCAATGTTCAGAGATCATGTCCATGGATCAGATCTCTCATCCCAAGAAACTGCATTGAATTGATTTTCTGAGAAAGAAATACTATTACTAATGCCTGAAAGTAAACATTCATCTGAGCAATGAGTTAATTCTAAAATTTTCATGATTTTCCCACATTTTTCACAGTATTGACCCATTTCTTAATTCATTATACTTTACAGTATCTCCTACTGGTTAGATAATAGAAACATACTATAAAATAATTCATAATTATCATTTATGAGAACAAATGTCTAAGAATAAAAGATCCAACTTATATGATCATCCTGCTTTGATTTTTGTTAATTGGATTCAAAAACAATAAAGTCACAACAACATTCACCAAAAAAAGAAAAAACACGCAGTGTAACTTATCGCCTTCCAGTAAAATTAGTTGAAGAAATAGAAACAGAGGCTAGTAATCACAATATATCACACAATGTTATGGCAAGACAAATTTTAGAAAAATATGTTCGATGGGACAGATATTCAGAAAAAATAGGCATCATTCCAGTACCTAAAAAAATTCTAGATATTTTTGGAGTTGAAATGAATTCTCAAGACATCAATGAAATTATCAACGTCATAAAACCAGTAATCAAAGATACAGTATTATTTATCAAAGGAGAATATGATTTGAAAAGATGTATTGAAACATTAGAAGATTATATGCGAGCATCAGGCATGAAATCAGATCATAGAGTAAAAGGGTCAGTACATCATTTTATCATTCAACATGAACTTGGAAGTAATTGGTCAATTTTCACAGAACAGTTACTGCAAGAGATATTTCATGAATTCTTACCTGATACAAAAATGAAATCTCAGACAACAGAATCAATAGTTGTGATATCTATTGTGTTAGGAGAAGATTTTAGCGAGCACGATTATTAAAAATTATAAAAAGATTAGTTTTTGTTAAAAACTACATCAACAGTAATTTTCCCATCATAGAATCGTGTATTGACTTCTTTAATTTTGCTCTTATACAAAAAGAGTCGTTTACCTTCGTCAGTAATTATTCCAGAAGTGCGAATCATGTGAGAGTCATGGAGTTGTTGGATTCTTCTATAAACAGTGCTCAGGGGAATCTCTTTATCACGAGATATTTCAATTGCAGATTTTGGCGTATTCATTATTGATTCTAGGATCAGTCTACAATATTTATCAGAAAGAATTTCAAGAAAAATTTCTTTTCTTTCTGGTGCTTCAATTTTTAATGGATTTAATATTTGCATGTTAACTATAGGTAAATTTTAGATATAATTAGTGAGTAGACAATCCTGTGCAGTGCAAGACAAATATTATGAAAGTATGATAATAATAAATTAAAGTTCAGATTTTAGGGCATGATCTGCTTTTAATCCCTTATATCGATTTCTTATGGTAACCTCCGTGACACCTGCAGCTTCAGCAAGATCCCGTTGAGTGATTGATACCCCATTATGAACGCATGACAAGTATAATGCGGTAGCTGCAAGCCCCATAGGATCTTTTCCTGCAGATTCTTTTCGTTCCTGAGCATCTTTAAGCACTTTAACAGCATAACGTTTTGTTTTCTCAGAAATCTCAAGTTTGCTTGAGATTCTTGAAATACATTGTATTGAATCTACTACTGGCATTTTTAATTCCAATTCATGATGTAGCAATCGATAGCATCTTGCAATATCTTTTCTCTTTACATTTGCAGCATCGGCGATATCTTTTAGAGTTCTAGGCGTTTCAGTATCCCTACATGCAGCATAGAGTGCTGCTGCAATCATTGCAGAAATAGATCTTCCACGTACTAGTTTTTTTTCCAATGCTTTTCTGTAAATGTATGATGCTTTTTCAAGAACATTTGCAGGAATTGCAACCTTGTCTTTTAATTTATTTAAATCACTAAGTGCTTGTCTGAGATTTTTATCTGATGATGCATTT
>Ga0224507_10000055_pt1 | contig 42305 bp, 32 predicted proteins | sample SF_Jan12_sed_USG_3_FD_170159 | JGI IMG/M metagenome (GOLD analysis project Ga0224507, IMG submission 170159) | Sediment microbial communities from San Francisco Bay, California, United States - SF_Jan12_sed_USGS_13 | ecosystem: Environmental > Aquatic > Marine > Sediment | place: USA... | reverse complement strand
ATCCCTAAAATTAATAGAAGTGAGTTAAAGTCATTGGCGTTGGCTGGTGCTGGAGTTTACTCCGACATAACGGTTAACAACACAGATATAGAACGTTTACATAAAATGGATATAAATAAAGAACTAAATAAAGATAATCCGTTTGTAAGGGAGGTTGATCTGTGGCGTGACCAAGGGCATTTGTTTTTATTATTAGCGCTACCTTTTGCTGCTCTCGGTTTTAGGCGAGGTTGGCTTGGTACAGTATTAGTTCTCTCTATCATGGTGCCGCCCCAAGATGCGTATGCATTAAGTTGGGAAGACCTATGGGTAAATAAAAATCAACAGGCACAAAAAGAGTTGAATGAAGGTAATGCTAAAGACGCATCGGAATTATTTGAAAACCCCCAATGGAAAGGTGTCGCTCAATATAAAAATGGCGATTTTGAAAAAGCAGGGGAACAATTTTTAAAATCTGATACTGCTGAGTCTTATTATAACCTCGGTAATTCACTCGCTCGGCAGGGGAAATTTAAGGAAGCGATAGACGCTTACAACAACACGTTAGAGCGTGACCCCAAACACAAAGATGCTGAGTTTAATAAAACATTAGTTCAAAAGCTTATTGATGAGCAGGAGTCAGATCAAGAGCAAAAGTCGGATGAAAATAAAGATTCCGATAAAGATAGTGATGAGAAATCGGATCAGAAGGATAAAAATAAATCTGAATCTGATCAAAAAGAGTCTGATCAGTCACAAGACTCTCAAGACGCTGATCAAAAAGAAGCGCAGGATAAAGAAAGTCAGGACAAAGAAAAACAGAAGAAAGAAGAGCAGAAGAAAGAAGAGCAGCAACAAAATAAGACCGATGAGCAAAAAGAAGCAGAAAAATCGGAAGAGCAAAAGGCTCAGGAACAAAAAGAAATTGAAGATAATAAAACCCCAGAACAAAAGGAAATAGAACAGGCAACGGAGCAATGGTTAAGACGTATACCTGACGATCCAGGTGGTTTGTTAAGAGAAAAAATGCGTCGTCAAAATATACGTGACAGACAAAGGCAAAGACCAACAACGGAGAATCAGTGGTGATCCGACATTTTATTTTTTTAGTACTATTTCTGCTATTCTCAATTCCGGCATTTGCAAAAGTAAGTGCAACAGTTGATAGGGTAACAATTGAACAAGGTGAAACATTCTTATTAACTATTCAATCGGATGACAGTACCCCTGAGCTGGATGTGCTTGAACCTTTTTTCAATATATTGGGTACATCACGCAGTAGTAAAGTTAGCTTTATAAATGGCACCATGAGTAGCCTAAAAGAATGGTTAATTACATTGTCACCAAAAAATACCGGTGTTTCTGTCATTCCTTCGATAACAGTAGGCAAAGAAAAAACTCAGCCAATTCGAATTGAAGTAGTTAAAGCCAAGGTGCTAAATGCAGCACAAGGCGCTGATATTTTTTTGGAAGTTTCACTTGATAGCAACTCACCTTATGTTCAGTCACAAGTTATTTATATTGCCCGGTTATTTCGCGCCGTGGAAATTCGTGAAGGGTCTTTGACCGAACCGGAAATTAATACAGCCGTTGTGGAAAGGATGGGAGAAGATGTTACGTTTCAAACGACCAGAAACCAACGTCGTTACCACGTAACTGAACGACAGTTTGCATTGTTTCCGCAAAAAAGTGGCAGTATGGTAATACCGCCTACTGTGTTTGACGGGCAAGTACTGGCTACCCAATCATCTGGCCAGCAGGCAAACGATCCATTTAATAGGTTTTTTCAGCAACAACAGCGCACAAGGCGGGTGCAGATAAAAAGTGACGCACTAACATTGGATGTACTACCGCAGCCCACTACTTTCACCGGCGAAAACTGGTTACCGGCAAAACGTGTTGTTCTGGGGGAGTCGTGGTCGGTAGAGCCACCCCAATTTAAAGTAGGTGAGCCAATTACACGGACCATAAAAATTCAGGCAGTAGGACAAACGGGCGCTCAATTACCGGAATTTAAGGATTTACCAAGTGATGGTATTAAGCAATATGTAGATCAGCCAAAAGTGGAAACAGGTGTAAGTGATGGATCATTAGTTGGTATTCGGGAAGAGAAGTTCGCCATTATTCCTACAACCAGCGGAAAACTCGTTTTACCTGAACTGCGATTATCCTGGTGGGACACTGTGCTGGATAAAGAGCAACTGGTAACCATTCCATCAAGAGTTATTGATGTTGCGCCTGCATCCGCATCTGTTGCGGGAAATCAACCAACGCAGATAATGAATAATTCTGATTCTATACAGAATGGCACGCAGGACAATAGCATTGTAAATGTGCAGCCTGTAGGTGACTCGGGTTTTTGGCAGATTATGGCGCTTGCCTTGGGTTTCGGGTGGCTTATTACAGTCATTGCGTGGCTTTACCAGATGAAAAAAACCAAAGTTAAATATGATGCTGAGCAAGGTACAAGCAATGACTCAGAGTCATTGAATGAAGCGAGAAAACGCCTTGATACTGCATGCAAAAATAATAACGCTAGTGAAGCAAAATCGGCATTACTTGCCTGGGGGGGCGCGGCTTGGCCGGAAAATAAAACCCGAAGTTTGTTATCAGTTGGTGAGCGCTTACAAGACCCAAATGTTATACAAGCCGTAATCGAGCTGGATGAAGTGTTATATTCACATGTCGATTCAGCCTGGAATGGTGAGGTGTTTTGGTCGGTAGTTGGCCAAAAATTAAAAAAACCTCGGAATTATAAAGAAGGCAAGATAAGATCCTTACCAAGCTTGTACCCACAATAAGAGAATAGTTATGGCTGTAAAACCTAAAAATAAAAGAAATGTAAAAAAAGAAGTTGTACGCTTGTTTGAGCGAGCATTTGATCTGGAAAAGCTGGATTACAAAAAACGCAGTATTCCACTTAAGCCAAAATCAGCGTTAGTCGGGTTGGGCGTTGCAACGTTACTTTACATTATTGGTTTTGCGTTAGCTTATACCGCGATGGGAAAGAACCTATTACCGCTGGAGAGCTTTGCAAAACTCGTCTGGATATTGATGTTACCAACGACTATTTTAGGTGTGTTTGCATGGCAAATAGCAAAAAATCGTATGGAATACCCTATTCGACAAGATGTCCGCGAATATATGAATGATATTGAAGAGGGTAAGGGGCTGCTGTGGAAATTTTCTCCCCTGATGGACATCATTGGTATCGAGGATATGAGCACAAAAAAAGCACTGGCCAAGTCTCGGGAAGGTAAAATTGCCGAACTAGATATAGAGGATTACACCGAAGCAGTGGTCAAGTTAAATCAATTGCTTATTGATACTGAAGCTCGTCAGTTTTCTACCGTAATTGCAGAAAGTGTTTTAGAGAATTTTGGGAAAATGTCTAACGCTTAAAGCGCCTCAAATTTAGTTTAAAACTAAGTACTTTTGGTACTCCGTTGAAGAAACCTCTAATGAATTCCGTGGTAATGTCGGCGTGTTAACACCTGACACACGGCTTTCTCTCTTGTTTATTTAGTGTATTAGCCGGATTCAAAGATGCTAGATCAGGTATTAATCACTTATACAATTAGAATAAGTACACGTGCTAAACGCTTGCACATAAAAATTAATCGTTTGGCTCAGGTTGAAGTGGTATCACCACCCAAAGTTACCAAAGCCGAAATTGATAGTTTTGTCCAAAGCAATATCTTGTGGATAGAGCGACATACAAATAGAATTCTTGCGGATCATAAGCAAGACGAGACATCATCTATTGACCCGCCAGGTGAAATTTACTTCCCTCTGTTAGAACAAACCTATCACGTTAGATACCTCCCTGATTCGGAACATAACAAATTCACAATAAAAGATAGTGTGGTCAATGTGTTTTTTGATTGTGACGAAGAGAAACGAAATCAGCTGCAAAAATTCATTCAGCGTATAGCAAAATTAGAACTTCCTGAAATGTTGGATAAAATAAGTGATGATGTTAATTTGCCCTATAACCGTGTTTTTATTAAAGCCCAAAAAACACGTTGGGGTAGTTGTTCTTCGAAAAAAAATATCAATTTAAATCGCAATTTACTATTTTTAAAACCTGAGCAGGTTGAATATTTAATGGTGCATGAGTTGTGTCATACTGTTCATCTGAATCATTCCCCGCGTTATTGGAAATTTGTTTCCAGCTTTATACCCGGTTATAAAGAAATTGATAAGTCATTACGGAAAGCTACATCAAAGGTTCCACTTTGGGCGTTGGTTTAGGTTTCTTTTACAATATAGTACATCGGCCTTATTGCATGGGAAATGTCACAAAAATTAGTGGGTCGTACGTGATATCGTTACCTGATCTTTGGCTTAGGAACGTGGCTTTAAGATTATGGCTTAAAGGTCGTAGTTTAAAGACCAGATAACGATGAGTCTGAATTAAATTAAAACTAAGATTTTTCCATCTTCAACTTTTGTTTCATAGGTGGCTAAATTTTTCTCGCCACGAAAGAAATTTAGTGCCTGGATACCAGGTGGAAAACAAGCCCATTGCTCCGCCTTGCCGGTTTTAATATTAAATTCAGCTCGGTGATATTTACACTGCAGTGTGTTGTCATCCAGTAATACGCCTTTTTCAAGAGGAGCACCTAAATGAGGGCATTTTGCTTGTGTGGCAAATAAGCCTTCGGTGGTTTGAATAAGCAGAATTTTTTTATTGGCGATTTCAAAGGCCTTTTTTTCACCTTCCGCAATTGATCCTTCTGGACATATAAATTCGTATCCCATATTGCTTCCCTCTAATGTTGGATTTTAATAGTTTTCTAGTTCTTCGGAATATTGAGTTTTTAACTCATTGATTACAGCGGCATGTCTATCTTTGTAAGACTGTAGTTCAGTTGCCGGCAAGGGGCCTGTGAGCAACCAGTTTGTCTCGGTATTGATAAACGCGTCCCACTGATTTTCATCTGTATGATTATTTAATTTATCATTTAAACGTTGGGTCTGTATTTTTAAACGTTCAGACGAATTCGACTCAGGTGTATCAATTTCCGCAATAATTTCGAGCTGAATAGTCGACGTGCGAATTATTGATAAATTACTATTTGCTAGTTCGCTTAACCGTGTGCTGTCCATTTCATCACGCAGTGTATTGAAGCGGCGATCAATTATCGTATTCCAATGATCGTCTGCAACATTACCTAACAGACTGTATTGAGATGTGGCGACATCCCAGTCGATAGCTGCGTTAGTTTCGACAGATTTTTCCAATTCTTGAACGAGTTCAATTTTCGACTTGAGTACGGATAAAGAATTGATCTGGTTTATTCTGGAAGAGGCATCTTGCTTAATTTCAAAAATATGCAAAGCTTGACTGATACGTGCTTTTATCTCTTTATCTAGATTTTCATTGGAAGAAGGAAGGGCAGATACCGTTTTTTTAATCTGAAAAATTGCCTCGCGATTATCTGCTATCTGTATAGCAGGGGCATTGCAAAGTGTTTCAAGTTGCATGCATAACGTTTCTTTTTGCAAGATGAGCTCTTTGTCATCTGCTTGCTTTTGTTGTTTAGCTGAGTCGCGTCGGGCAAATATTTTATCGCAGCTGTCTCTTAGCTCAGCCCATAATTTCCGTTCGACCTGATGTTGAACGCGGCCGATATTTTTCCACTGTGCTTGTAAATTTTTAGCTGAATGGATTGCTGTGTTCAGATCTTCGTGCTCGATAAGCGCGCGTGATTTTTCTACAATATCTTCTTTTAGTTTCTGATTTTTTGACCATTCAGAAATGAGATGTGCTCTCAATTTATCTTGTGCGTTATTGAATCGAGAGTTAATAGTTTTCCGCTTGTTTTTATCAACAAGGCCAAGATTTTGCCATTCGATACGTGATTGTTGATGTAAGTTTTCAACTTTTGACCAATCGACTTTATCCCAGTTAGCATTATCTATAAACGTTTCTAGGTCATCAAGAAAGGTAACTCGCTTTGTGTAATTGTCTTCCCTGATCTTAGCCTCATCATCAAACACCGCTTTACAGGGTTCGTATGCTGTATCACACGCTTTGCTAAATCGTTCCCACAATTCCTGTGAACTATCTGGTTCTGATGGTCCTAGTTGTTGCCATTCTTTTCTGGCTTTACTAACCAGGAAAGCCACTTCTTTGGGCGCGGTATCGCTATCAATCAGCGCTTCGATTTCGTTGATCAGGCGTTCTTTTTGTGGTGTGTTTGCCCAGCTGCGCCATTTGTTCAATTCAAATAGCTTTGAAGATATCTCGGATGACTGTGCTTTTAATTTATTTAAATTATTATGGCCCAGCTTATCCAGCTGTTTAATATTGGCTAGAATTATTTTTTGCGAATCATTTGCACTTTTAATCTCGCCATTACTTATATGGTTATCCATAGTCGCAAGTAGATTTTCGGTGAGTACAAATAATTCATTCGATTTTGACTCATTTCGTTCAACGATGCTTTCTGCGGTTTTAATTAAATCCTTTATGTCAGTTTTAAGCTGTAATAAGGTAGGGTCATCGGTTTGTATCGCATTTAATTTTTGATCAAAGCCAGTAATTTTGTTTTGCTTGAGTTTGTTCCGTTGCTTCAATAATTGCGTAATTTGATCGTGTAGTGCCTGCAAGCTTGTACCGGCCTGCGCAGCAGACTGTAAACGTTTGATTCCGTTCTTGATGCTCTTTATGACATCTTGAAATTGATTGCCAAAGTCCTGCTCAATATCATCGGGCAATTTTTCAATTGAGTGCCAATCGTGGTCTAAGGTGTGGAGCTGCTGGCTTAATTCAGTCGCATTACTATCCGCGGATGAAAGTGAGAGCAATAGTTGTTTGAGCTGATCTATTAATGATTGTTTTGCCTGTTTAATCGGTAATAACGCGGCTTCTTGTTTGAGGCGAGCCTCATTTCTTTCTAGGTAGTTATTGTAATTTTCTTGAAATTGAGTGGTCGCGGTGTCGAATCTAGCCTGTAAATCGAGCTGGTTGTCATTGGCAAGTTCCTTCCATTGTTCCATTAGATGATCAAACTGGGTTTTATCCCGCTCCCAAAGCCCTTTTTTACCAAGCTGCTCCATACTTAGCGATAGTGCTTTCTGCTTAGCTAAAACTAACTTAGGCCGTTGTTCATCGGCTATTATTTGTTCGAGTTTGGTTTTTATAATTTTGCTTATATGTTTATCTTTGTTTTTAATGGCCTTTAGTACGCGATCTAGCGTGGATTTTTGATGAAGTTTTTCAGCAACGTGTTGCCTGATTTGAGGATCTTCGTCGTTAATAGCCAAGTCACCCAGTAATGATTCCCGGGAAACTTTACTAATAGCGGCTAACCTAATTGCTGATGTATCGCCTTTTTCTGCGATGAATTCCAGACTTTTTTGGTCTTCGATTAGTCGTATTTTTTCAATTCGGCTTGACTCATTAATGATTTCTTTGCGTTTGCTGTCGGATATTCCAGCTAGAATTTGGCTGCTTAATCTATAGGCCAGGTCACGTACATTATCGTCGCTATTGTGGGTGGCAATATTAACCAGCTCGTCGAGGCTATTGATACGCTTAACGGCTAATAGGCGTAACTCAGAAACAGTATCGTTATTTACGACTTCGGAAAATATGGCCTGATTATCATCGTGGCTCAATTGGATTAGGGCCTGTTTTCGGGTATCGGAATTTTTATTTTTCCATTTTGGCGTGAAAAGGTTTTGAAATAGTTTCATTTGAGTGTCTTTATGTAGGGGATGATTTATTGCGAGTCTCAGATTAAGGTATTTTGAGAGCATTAGCAGCACTTTTTCTTTATGTTACCTTGTTTTTACCCACTATTTATTTAATATGATGCAGTTTAATGTTGCTATGCTCTAAGCCGTTAATAAACCTTTGATTACACATATTTATGCTTATAATCAACTATTGTTTCAGAAATATGGCACTTTGATTAATATTGTAACAATTTTGTCATATTATTCCGTTTTAATAGTTACTTGATTCATAAAAAAAGATTACTAAAATGGTGCAAAAAGTACTATTAGTTGAAGATGAGTTTGCTATCAGGCAAATGTTGCTGTTTGTATTGCAAGACGCAGGCTTTGAGGTTATTCAGGCAGAAAACACACAAGAGGCAATGGTGTGTATTTCTGAAAATAGTATTGATCTGTTGATACTAGACTGGATGTTGCCTGGAATAAGCGGCGTGGAGTTATGTAGTCGTTTAAAAAAGGAAGCGGAATACAAACACATTCCGATCATTATGCTCACAGCTAAAGCGGAAGAGGATGATAAAATTCAGGGCTTGAACGCAGGCGCCGATGACTATTTGACCAAACCATTTTCCCCTCGGGAGCTAATTGCCCGAATTAACGCGGTATTAAGGCGAGTTAGCAGTAATAAAGTGACCGAGGAAGTTCTGGAATATGATGGACTGGTACTTAACGAAAAAAGTCACAGGGTAAGCAGCAATCAAAAACCGGTTAATGTTGGTCCGATTGAGTTTAAATTGTTACATTTTTTCATGTCGCATCCAGAGCGGGTTTTTTCTCGCACTCAGTTATTGGATAATGTTTGGGGAAATGATGTATATGTCGAGGAAAGAACCGTAGACGTGCACATTCGCCGGTTGAGAAAAGCATTGGAGGCAGATGGCCATGATCACATGGTGCAAACGGTTCGTGGTTCGGGTTATCGTTTCTCCCCAATAAGTTTATAATGCAGACGAAAATTTAAACAAACTAAGTAATCATACATAAACTTGGGTAAACAGGAGCGCTAGCATAAATGCTTTTAGCTGAATATTGGCGTCTGATATTAATTGTTAGTTTGGGCGCTTTTGTCGGGTTTTTGTTAGGAGATATTTCTCTTGGCATGCTGATAGGTATGTCAATTTATCTTATTCGTCACCTTTTTTACATAAATAAACTGTCTAAATGGCTGGCGGAGCCCAAAAGCAATGTAGAGCCCCCCGAAGGTAATGGTATTTGGTTTGGTATCTTTAATCGGATATTTAAATTACAAAAGCGTAATAAAAGCCAAAAAGTTAAACTCGCTGCTGCGCTGACGCGTTTTCAGGAGGCTGCTTCAGCAATGCCTGATGCCATGATCATTCTTACTCAAGAGGGTAAAATTGAATGGTTTAATCAAGCGGCAAGGCGGCTACTCGGGCTTAAAGCCCCGCAGGATATTGAACAGCACATCAGTAATTTAATTCGTTATCCCGCATTTAAGGCATTTGTAGAAAATCAGCTTGATGCTGAACGCGACATGGAGATATTGTCTCCGTTTGATGAGTCTTTAGCCCTACAGTTGAGAATTGCACCTTACGGCAAAGGTAAAGCGCTTTTGGTTGCAAGGGACATTACTCAGGTGAGCCGACTAGAGCAGGTGCGCCGACATTTTGTTGCTAATATATCTCATGAATTACGCACCCCTTTAACTGTATTGACTGGTTATATGGAAACCTTAACCATCAATAAAAAATCACATGAAAACCCCTGGTTTCAACCCATGCAGCATATGTATGCGCAAACTAATCGTATGCAGGGAATTGTTAAAGACCTGCTTTTATTAACTCGTCTCGAAAATTACACAGAATCAATTGTTGGTGCAGAAGTAGAAGTGCCTGAATTAATTGAAATGTTACTCGAAGAAGCGAGGATGTTGGGTCACGATAAAACGCAGGCATTGACGGCTGATTATGATTCAACATTGAGAATAATGGGTCGCCGGGAAGATATTCAAAGCGCGTTTTCAAATCTGGTCAGCAATGCCGTGCGATATACACCCAAAGGCGGAAGAATTCACATCAAATGGTTTAGCGATGCTACCGGCGCACATTTTATTGTAGAAGATTCCGGTATGGGTATTTCCAGTATGGATATTCCGCGATTAACTGAGCGATTTTTTAGGGTTGATGAAGCGCGATCTCGAGAAACTGGTGGTACTGGTTTGGGGCTCGCAATTGTAAAGCATGTGTTACAACGCCATGATGGTGCTTTATCGATTACCAGTGAATTAGGTAAGGGCAGTCAGTTTTCGTGTAATTTTCCTGATACTCGAATTGTAATATCAAAAAAACAGGTATCGTCAATTAACAACGCCGGTTAATGAGAGTGTGAAGGTGGTAACTTAAAACTAAACACCCTCCTAAACGGACGATAATAATATAAATTAATTGCCCCTGTTTTGTTCTAAATACGCCCATCCATGGGCTAGTTTGCTTTTTAGTTTAACTTTGCCGTGCCATGATCACTCCAAATCACAACCGGAAGCCAAACTTAATTTGATTTTTTAACAAATTTTGTCAATATCACAATTTGTTGACCACTCACTCGGCCTTCAATATGCTCCGCGTTATCAGCCACCAATGAAATACCGCGCACAGCAGTGCCGCGTTTGGCTGTAAAGTTTGCGCCTTTAACTACTAAATCCTTGATCAGTGTTACAGTGTCGCCCGCTTCAAGTGTGACGCCGTTGCTATCAATGTGTTTAATTGTATCTTCGGTTGACTGTCCTTCACCTGTTGCTTTTGCCCATGTTAGGGTTTCGTCATCCAAGTAGAGCATATCGAGTAACTCTTGCGGCCAACCTTCAGCACTCAAGCGTGACAGCATACGCCAAGCCATGACTTGCACCGCAGGTACCTGGCTCCACATGCTATCGTTAAGGCAGCGCCAGTGATTAATATTTACTTTTTCTGGGTTTTCAATTTGTTCGCGGCAGGTGTTACAGATAAGAATGGAATCATCTACATTACCGTTTGACTCAGGTGGAACCTCATAAGTAGCGAGATCCTCGGTTGCGCTACATAGCTCACATTTGGATTCGCTACGTTCAAGTAATGCTTTTTCAGTCGTCATTATTCTGTTTACCTTAAAATTAGTTTCGCGAATTATAGTTTATTTGGGTATTTTATGAAATTATCGTTCTCTTGATAATCCTCCCTTACATTTTGCAAACGCCCCAATATTTTATGAGTGAGATAACAATAGTTTGAAAACGACAGCTGTAAAAGCAAATAATAATTTTGACGAGGCGTATTTTAATCAGCGGGGCCTGAATATGCAGGCTGTTTTTAATTTGAGCGATTTGCCTCAAGATGTGCTGCAAAGCCTGGGTGGTAGCGAAAGCTTGTTATTGTATCGTCAGCTTATTTTGATTGCGCACGGCGGTAGAGATATGTGGCGGTGTTTACAGGCCTCAGGCATGAAGACTGAGAACCCAGTGGATGATTTTTCAGTTAGCACGGTAAATTCGTTTTTCACACAAAATTTTCCGAACTCAAAATATGAATTACGTTATCCGGATGATCGACCGATAGGCTTGCAACGTTTAGGTGATTTAGCAGGGTGGCATCATGCGTCACCTATGAAGGTGGGTATTAATTCGCAATGGGGAAGTTGGTATGCGTATCGGGCTGTAGTGTTAGCTGATACCCATTTTACTGAAACTAAAAAAATGAAATCAGGATCTCCTTGCGATACTTGTTTAAGCAAAGACTGTGTTAAATCTTGTCCGGCTGGTGCATTAGCCAATAGCGAGTTTTCTTTAAATACCTGCGTTGAATATCGAAAACGGATAGATTCTGTTTGTAGAAATCAATGTGTCGCACGAATCCGGTGTCCGGTTGCAGTAGAGCATCGATATACGGAAGAGCAAATTCATTACCATTATTCGGTATCAATGAAGACCATTGAGCAATATTATTAGACTTAGGCTATATTCTATACACGTTTTTTTAGTGAAATTGATTGGTTAAACCAGCTAAAGTCATTATTCTGTCATAAATAATGGCTGCTTGGTCTATATAACTTATTGATTTTACATCATGTAATAAAACTGTCACATTAGTGTAATAAAACTGTCAGGAAGTCTCAGCATAATTCACACATGTTTTGAAGCGTGCTTATTTGTATTGGCGTATGAATAAGTTTAATGAATAATTTTCTGGAGTGTTAAATGAAATTCTACTCAAAAAATACAATTACCCCCTTTGTCCTTTTCGGGGCGCTGGCTTTTGGGGCATCCAATGCAAGTTTTGCTGGTGCAGAGCTTGATCCTGGTTTAACCGAATATAAGCCTGTTAGCGGCGTATCAGGTAACATATCCAGTGTTGGTTCTGACACACTGGCTAACTTAATGACATTATGGGCTGAGCAATTTAAGCGATTTTACCCAAATGTGAATGTTCAAATTCAGGCTGCGGGTTCTTCAACTGCACCACCAGCGTTAACTGAAGGAACGTCAAATCTAGGGCCAATGAGCCGTAAGATGAAAAGCAAAGAAATTGAAGCCTTCGAGCGTCGCCACGGTTACAAGCCGACTGCAATACCGGTTGCAATTGACGCTTTAGCGGTTTATGTACACAAAGATAACCCTATTAAAGGATTAACAATTCCACAAGTTGATGCGATTTTTTCCTCTACCAGAAAATGTCATTACGAAGGTGATATTACAAACTGGGGAGACCTTGACCTAGATGGATCGTGGAAATCACGTAGCATTCAGATCTTTGGTCGTAACTCAGTATCAGGAACATATGGTTACTTTAAAAAGAAAGCGCTTTGTAAAGGTGACTTTAAAAATAATGTAAATGAGCAGCCAGGTTCAGCATCAGTGGTTCAATCAACGGCGACGTCTTTAAACGGTATTGGCTACTCAGGCATTGGTTATAGAACTTCTGGCGTAAGAGCTGTTCCACTTAGTAAGAAAGCAGGCAAAGCATTTATAGAAGCAACACCAGAAAATGCAGTTAAAGGAAGCTATCCTCTATCACGTTTTTTGTATGTGTATGTTAACAAAAAGCCAAATAAGCCATTATCACCTTTAGATAGCGAGTTTATTAAAATGGTTATGTCAAAACAGGGTCAGGAAGTCGTAATAAAAGACGGATATATCCCGCTACCAGCGAAAGTGGTCAAAAAATACATGGGTAAATTGTAAAATAGCTTTATTTAATTAAAGCCATAAAAAGGGAAGAACATTGTTCTTCCCTTTTTTGCATTTGTAGAATTATGTTTTGTAATGCCTTCAAATTCTAAATGGCATAATTTAGTGTAAGATAAGTGACTACCCAAGGTTATTGCGGGTGAATATTGTCCCGCTGTTGTTAAGGTTTCCTTTGTTCTAGGTTTTGCGCTTGTAGTCTTGATTGGTGAGCTAATCGGCTTTGGTATAGTAAATATGCATCTACAAAAATTGTGCTGAGTTTAACCTAGATTCCGCAGTTGGATCGCGATTTCTAGCACAAGCTCTTGATGCACCTAGTCAATATCCTGCACTATAAAGTCGAATCTAACTGCGGATTCTAGGTTTAATTGTTATTGCGGTTTTGCTTGTCTTGCGTATTATTAGCGTAAGTACTCGCCGCATGTGGATGAAGATAATCACCATGTATAAACGAAAAGCGCATATATTATTTCTTTGTACAGGCAACTCATGCCGGTCTCAAATGGCGGAAGGATACGCTAATACGCTAGGCAAAGATTGGATTGAGGCGAAATCTGCAGGAATAGAGGCGCACGGCAAAAACCCAAGGGCAATTGCGATAATGTTCGATGATGGAGTTGATATTTCCGAACAGGAATCAATGATTCTATCGCCTGACATGCTGGAATGGGCGGATTTACTGGTTAGCGTGTGTGGCCATGCAGACGAAAGCTGTCCTGCACTCCCGGTACATGTGAGAAAAAAGCACTGGCCATTAAGCGACCCAGCTAAAGCCGCAGGTTCAGAATACGAAATAATGGAAGCCTTTCGGATTACACGTGATGAAATTAAGCGCAGAGTGATTAGTATGGTTAACGGAATGAAGATGTTTGAGCAATAACGTTAAATATCATTAACTTAAAAAAAATGGGTTGCGAGCTGAAAATGAACAAAAAACAAGCTGTAATAAAACTGTCATATTTCTGTAATACTATTCGCAAGCTATGAATATAACCTCTTCAAAAGGCGATTTATTCGCCAATAACTCCAAGCGCCAGAAATGGCGAATGCTAAATGACAAACTTGCCGCCTGGGTAGTATCTTTAGGTGGTCTGAGCGTTATTGTTGCGATTACGCTGATTTTTTTCTACTTGCTCATGGTGGTTTTTCCACTATTTGAGTCGGCAGAGATAAAAAAACTGCAAACCTATAGCGTGCCTTCGGCGCAAGCCGGCGATAGTATTCATTATATTCTCGATGAGCAGGGTAAAATCGGAATACGTTTCACCGGTACAGGTAAAGCAATTTCATTTTATGCAGATACCGGTAAAGTCATTGATGAAAAACAGCTTGTAGAATCGCCAGTCACCTCTTTTGCGACGGCAGAGGTTAGCAGTGGAATCATTGCTTACGGTTTGGAGGATGGATCTGCAGTTGTTGTTAAAGCGGGCTTTACAGTTAATTACACTGAAAACGAAAAAATAATAACGCCGAAATATGAATATATATTGGGTGAAGAGCCGATAGAAATTTTTACCGGTGGTGAGGCGATAAATCATCTTACACTTCAAAAAAATGAAGAAAGCCTGATACTTGTATCAATTAATCCCGCCAATACAGTACGTATTTCATCGTTTGAATTTGAAGAGTCAATGTTTGACGATGAAGTTTCCTTTGAAAAAACGGACTATGACGTAGAAACGTTAAATTATAACCCCACAAAAATTCTTATTGATAATACGCAGCGAATGATTTTTGTTTTTGATGAGAAAGACTCGGTATATTTTTACGACATTAGTGACAAAGATGATGTGCAGCTTTTTGAAAGAAAAAGTCTTGTAGAATCAGGTGGGAAAATAACGGATATAAAATTTGCTGCGGGTAGTTTCTCAATTCTTGTTGGGTACGACAATGGCCGGATAGCTCAATGGTTTCCAGTAAGGGATGAAAACAATAAATATTCGTTAACATTTGTCCGTGAATTTGCGGAAAGTAATTCCCCAGTTGTAAATATAGCTTCAGAATTTTTCCGCAAAGGTTTTATTAGTATTAATGAAAAAGGTGAATTAGGCATTCACCACCTTACTGCGCACAAAACTCTATTACAGCAAAATATTGATTCAGGGAAAGTGACTTACCTGGCAATATCGCCACGTGCCAATCATTTTATTGCAGAATCAGACGATGGGACAATTCAGTATTGGCATATCACCAATGAATATCCTGAAATATCGATAACCTCTTTGTGGAATAAAGTCTGGTATGAAGGATATGCAGAGCCTGAATATATTTGGCAATCATCTTCGGCAAGTAATGAATTTGAGCCAAAATTTAGCTTGGTGCCCCTATCGTTTGGTACATTGAAGGCGGCATTTTACGCCATGCTTGTTGCTATGCCTTTGGCGATTTTGGGTGCGATTTATACTGCGTATTTTATGTCACCAAAGTTGCGACAAACGGTAAAACCAACAATTGAAATTATGGAGGCATTACCAACCGTAATATTAGGTTTTTTAGCCGGCTTATGGTTTGCCCCTTTTCTTGAAACACACATGCCAGGCGTATTTTCTGTCGTATTTCTATTACCGGTGTTCATTTTATTGTTTGCCTATGTATGGTACAAGCTGCCTCACTCGTTGGTTGGCTGGGTACCGGAAGGTTGGCAGCCGATTTTATTATTGCCCGTTATTATCTTTTTTGTATGGGTCTCAATTGAAGTTAGCCCTTTGTTGGAGTCCGCGTTATTCGGCGGCAACTTACCAAACTGGTTAAATAATGAGATGGGTATTGGTTATGATCAGCGTAATGCCATGGTTGTCGGGTTTGCTATGGGCTTCGCTATTATTCCTACTATTTTCTCCATCGCTGAGGATGCTATATTCAGTGTACCTAAGCATCTCACTACTGGTTCTCTTGCCCTTGGCGCAACACCATGGCAAACATTAATTCGAGTCGTGATTTTAACAGCAAGTCCTGGAATATTTTCAGCGGTGATGATTGGCTTTGGCCGCGCAGTGGGCGAAACAATGATAGTGCTTATGGCAACGGGTAATACACCTGTTCTGGACTTCAGCTTTTTTGAAGGCATGAGGACGTTCTCAGCAAATATTGCAGTAGAAATGCCAGAGTCAGAAGTGGGTAGTACGCATTATCGTGTACTGTTTCTTGCTGCTCTTATATTATTTATGTTCACGTTTATGTTTAATACGATCGCCGAAGTCGTAAGACAACATTTACGATCCAAATACAGCTCCCTATAGTCGAAGGTATGATTAAGTGAAAAACTGGTTTAAAAGTGGCTCCCCCTGGATTTGGTTATCTGCCGCGACTGTCAGCATTAGTTTAATCATGGTCGTCGGTCTTATTGGCCTGATTGCTGTGCGTGGTTTAAGTATGTACTGGCCTGGTCAAATACATCAGATGGATTTGAGAACCAGTGATGGTAAGACTGATACGGTTATTGGCGAAGTTTTCGATAGTGAGCAAGTTTCAAAGGAACGCCTGAAAGATGCAGGTGTTATCATTGAAACTGATAAAATGCTTATTACACGTTATTTGGTGAAAACAGGTAATCGTGATGTAGATGCTCCAGATTTTCGTTGGTTGATTGCAGACAATGTAGTAGGTGAAACATTTCCTAAAGAAATAGTTGTTTTTGAACGTATGGAATGGGGCAATCTTTATGGCTTTATTGAAAGCGTAAAAGAAGACGGAAACCTCGTAGCTGAATCTACTGCTGTATGGCCTGCATTTAATGAGCGTCTTGCTAGGGCAACCAAACTTCAAGAAGACATTACGTCAATAGAAAAACACGAAATTGGTAGCGTAAATTATGAGATGGAACGTTTACGCCTGAAGCAGAGAAAGCTGGAATTAAAAAACAAATTTGATGCCCGGGCAAAACAGGAAATTGAGAATGAAAAAACCATTCTTGACGCGCGCTATAAATCATTTCAAAGTAAGTTGGCTAGCCTTTATCAGCAAATAAAACGTGACACGATTCAGGTTAAAATTTCGACTGGGGCAGTTGTTGATGTGCAAGTCGGATCAATTGTTCGCGCATTTAAGCCCAATGCAATGGGCACCTTTGATAAAGTCATTTTTTATGTAAAAAGCATCTGGTTATTTGTTAGTGAAGACCCGAGAGAAGCAAATACCGAAGGCGGAATATTTCCCGCAATTTTTGGTACGGTGATGATGGTGTTAATCATGTCAGTAATCGTTACGCCATTTGGTATTATGGCAGCCGTTTATTTGCGTGAATATGCAAAACAAGGTGTCGTGACTCGTACGATTCGAATAGCCGTTAATAATCTCGCCGGTGTTCCGTCTATTGTTTATGGCGTATTTGGTCTTGGTTTTTTCGTTTACTTTCTGGGTGGAAACATAGATCAACTATTTTTTGCAGAATCATTGCCCGCACCAACATTTGGCACGCCGGGTATTATCTGGGCCTCATTAACGTTAGCCATTCTTACTGTACCGGTTGTTATTGTTGCAACTGAAGAAGGTTTGTCACGTGTGCCTATCAGTATTCGTCAGGGTAGCTTGGCATTAGGTGCCACAAAGTGGGAAACACTTTGGAAAACCGTTTTACCTATGGCTAGCCCGGCAATGATGACTGGCTTGATACTGGCCGTGGCACGTGCAGCAGGCGAGGTTGCTCCGTTAATGTTGGTTGGTGTGGTTAAATTAGCACCTTCATTACCTTTAGATGGAGACTTCCCATTTTTACACCTGGACAGAAAATTTATGCATCTGGGTTTTCATATATTTGATGTTGGTTTCCAAAGTCCAAATGTTGAAGCGGCACGACCATTAGTTTATTCAACGGCATTTTTGCTGGTATGTGTCATTATCGTTTTAAATTTGACTGCGATAGCAATTCGAAACCGATTGCGCGAAAAATACAAAGGTCTGGATCATTAGCATGAGTGAAAGTTCTAAAAAATCAGTTAACAACTTACCTTCTTCAGAAGATGTTTGTATCGAGGTGAGAGATCTGCGCCTTTTTTATGCGGAAAATGAAGCATTGCACGGCATAAATCTCGATATTCCAAAACATAAAGTATCTGCTTTTATCGGGCCATCAGGTTGCGGTAAATCAACGTTGTTGCGTTGTTTTAATCGTATGAATGATCTGGTTGATAATGTACGAATTGAAGGTAGCATCGAAATAGACGGCCATAATATTTATGACCCTAAAGTAAATGTTGCTGATTTACGCCGTCGCGTAGGCATGGTTTTTCAAAAGCCAAACCCTTTTCCAAAAACAATTTATGAAAATGTGGCATATGGCCTTCGTATTCAAGGTGTAAATGGAAGGCGTAAGTTAGATGAAGCTGTAGAAAAAGCACTTAAAGGTGCGGCTTTATGGGATGAAGTGAAAGATCGACTGCAATCAAGTGCGATGGGATTGTCTGGCGGACAGCAGCAGCGCTTGGTTATTGCCCGAGCTATAGCGATTGAGCCTGAAGTATTGTTACTTGATGAGCCAGCATCTGCACTTGACCCGATTTCAACGTTAAAAATAGAAGAATTGATATATGAACTAAAAGACACATATACAATCTTAATCGTGACTCATAACATGCAACAAGCAGCACGAGTATCTGACTATACCGCATTTTTATATATGGGTGATTTAATAGAGTTTGATGCAACAAATACAATATTTACCAATCCATCCAAAAAGAAAACAGAAGATTATATAACCGGCCGTTACGGCTAAATTGCGGCAGCAAAGTAGTTGCGAGTAAGCGATTACAGTTTATTATTTATAAGGAACAGTCATGGACATCGAAGGCATCGGTCATCACATTTCACGTCAATATAATGAAGAGCTGGAAGCTATTCGCAGCAAAGTGATGGCGATGGGTGGGCTGGTTGAACAGCAGCTGGCTAATGCAATTCTAGCCCTTGAAGAAAGCAACGGGGCTCTTGCTGAGTCCGTAATCGACACAGATTATAAAGTGAATTCTTTCGAAGTGGAAATAGACGAAGAATGCGTGCAGATACTAGCGCGTCGTCAACCAGCCGCAAGTGACCTTCGACTCATTATGACGGTTATCAAAACAATTACGGATCTTGAGCGTATTGGTGATGAGGCCGAGCGCATCAGTAAAATGTCGATAAAGCTAAAAATGTCTGAAAATGTGAAATCGACTATGCCGGCGATTGGCCATATGGGAAATCATGTTCGTCTTATGGTGCATGATGCACTTGACGCATTTGCTCGAATGGATGCAGAAGCTGCATTAAAAGTATGGCATGAAGACCGTAAGGTAGATAAAGAATACGAAGGTATCATGCGTCAGTTGATGACATACATGATGGAAGACCCACGATCAATTCCTGACGTTGTCGATTTACTTTGGTCAGTTCGAGCGCTTGAGCGAATTGGTGATAGAGCGACCAACATCTGTGAATACGTTATGTATCTTGTAAAAGGTAAAGACGTTCGCCATATCAGTGTTGAGCAGATGGAAAAGCAAGTTCTGGGCAAGTAGTAATCATCCATAATCTGGCTTTTTTGATGCCATAACTGACCATCTTTGTTCTCCACATTAGCTGCTGGAATTGTTACCATAAATAAACGTTAACAATCCAGCAGGCTTTCATTTTGAAAATATCCAGCCCCCGTTTCAGTCTAGTTATACCTTTTCTACTTTTATTTCTATTCGTTGGTTGCGCAAACAAACCAACTAACAGTAATGCGCTAAATTCGTCCAGCCAGTCGAGCTCTAATAAAGGCGTACTATGGAAAGTAGAAAAGCCAGGTGTAACACCCAGTTACGTTTTTGGCACCATGCACTCCGAGGATGAGCGGGTCATAAATCTGCCTGACGAAATAAACAATGCTTTTACTGGCGCAAAAATATTTGCAATGGAAATGGTTCTGGATGAAAAAACAACCAAAGAGATCTTGCGGGGCATGTATTTCAGCGATGGTCGAACCTTAAAGTCGATAACCAGTGATAAAACGTATCAACTTGCGGTTACGGAAATGGCAAAAAAGGACATGCCCGAAGACCTAGTGAATATGATGAAGCCTTGGGCGATATTTACAGTATTAAGTATGCCGGAACAAAAAACAGGGTTGTTTCTTGATGCTTTGTTGTATCAGTCAGCATCAAAAAATGGAAAAAAAGTAATTGGTCTAGAATCAATGCAAGAGCAACTAGCGGTGTTTGATGACATGAAAATTGAAACACAGGTATCCTTGCTTGAAAGCACATTAGAAAATGGTGAAGATTTAAATAAAATTCTTGATGAAACAACTGAAATTTATTTAACTCGCGACTTGCAAAAAATTCTGGATCTCAATAATCGTTATATGTCCTTGTTAGATAAAGAAATTGCAGATGAATTTAATCAGCGGTTGATAATTGATAGAAACAAAAGAATGGCAGAACGGATGAAGCCACTGATTGAAGAAGGCAATGCATTTATTGCAATAGGCGCATTGCATTTGCCGGGTGAGGGTGGCGTTTTAAGTTTGTTGCGAAAAAAGGGATATAAAGTAAAGTCAGCGTTTTAAGGGGAGCCTCCTAAAATGGTTTTAAAGCGTGTTGACTGGGTTCGCCCACGAAGGGGTAGCTAGGTGATTTCAATAAAAAATACTCCCTGACACGCGTAAACTAAATAAATTTTCCTGCGGTATTTTAACTACGCCTTCCCTTGTTTTTTTTCGTATAAATTTACCTCGCCACCATCACTCCAATTAAATATTCTCAACATATCATAAAGTTAGTAGCAGGACATAATTGTAAGTTTTTTGCCTAGGCCTAAGGGGTTACAAATAAGACTTCAATCGTGCCTATTCAAAGATTTACTATTAATTTAGAATACGTGAGCCGCCTATTTGCAATAAATTTTTTTGATTGTAATTTGAGCAGAGTTTAGTTGTTAGGTATAAAAAAAAGAAAAGAAAAGAAAAGGAAAGAAAAACAAAATGAAAAACAAAATGGCATTTACTCTCATGGTGGCACTTGTGCTTATCATCGGAGGGTGTGGATCTGGAGAACCCAATCCTACACCAAAAAAATCCGAACCTGCAGTTATTAGCTCAGTAAACGCAACGAGTAATCACTATATTGCTGTGCAGTTTAATGAAACAATTACCAGCGAAACTCTTAGCGGCACAAATTTCCAGGTTGTTGATACCAGTGGAAAACGTCTAACTGTCAATCAGCGTAACCTGAGCGATGATAAAACAACTCTCTTTTTGCAGACCGATTCGCAAATACCGGGACCATATCGCCTGGCACATAATGTCAATGCGTCCGCGAACAAACCTGCAGGCACTCGAAATAAAATCGGTGCACGTGCCACCATTGATGCAACGTACGACTTTGTCGAGTTCACTGGCTCTATTGAACCAGAACCCTATATCGAAACTGTCATTGCTACCAGTAACACAACATTACTTATAACCATGAGTGATGAAATGGAAAAAACCAGTGTCGAAAAAACACCAGAAACATTAACGAGTGCTTACCGGGTTATATCGGCAGACAATGGTCGGCCCCGACAGGATGTGGGAGACCTGGTTGTAACAAAAGCCGAACTTGATGCAACAGATGTAGATGGCAAACGCATTATTCTGACTACGACTACACAGTCCGACATTGAATACTTTGTTACTGTTGCGAACATCTTTTCAGCACCACCGGGAAAACTAATTCATCCTGCGCGAAATAAAATGAGTTTTTTTGGAATGGCCCCTGTTGATATTACTGGACCAGCATTAGTTAAAGCGGTATCTACAGGAAACACCGGCGTGTTGCTATATTTCAGTGAGCCACTTAATAGCACGGCTGATCAGCCGGGTAATTTTGCAATTTGTGCCACAAATTTTGACAATGGCGTGTGCCCAGCGGGCAGTGTTTTAAATATTAGCAGTGCGGAGCTTCAGGCACAGAATACATTGATTGCCCTGACCACGCTGCCCCAACAAAGTGGTATTGATTATCATGTTCAGGCGCGCAATATCACTGACCAAGCGACTCCGGCACCGGGTAATTTGTTAAACCCTAATCCAGCCACCGCTAATTTTATGGGTAGTGGCAAAGGTGCACCTCAAGTTAAAAGTGCACTAGCGGATAGTAATGATCACATCATTATTACCTTTTCTGAACGTATTAGTGACGATGCTCTTGGTAATGGCGACCCTAACTTAATTGAAAATATTTACCGAATCGACTCTCCTGCGCTCGACATTACTATGGTTGAAAGAGTTGATGACTGGAGCGTGCGTTTAACGACTACTCCTCAGGAGCGGATTGATTACACAGTTGTAGTGAAAAATGTTCAAAGCGAAGAGGGGCTGTTAATTGACTCCGAACATAACAGCGCGACATTCGTCGGTGTTGCAGCAAAAGATACCGTTAAACCAAAATTACTAGGCGCGGAAGCGGAAGGTGATAAAACAACGCGTTTATACTTTAGCGAAGCAATGGATTCAACGTCAGCTACTAATACCACTAACTATTCCGTTGTTGTCACTGATTGTCCTGCGGATGATGCTAGCTGCGTTGTAGGCAGCACAATTGATGTTGTTTCTGCTCAAATGGATGTGTTTGATACACAGGTAATTTTAACTACCGCAACACAACAACCGCGAGTGGAATATACCGTTACAGTGAGTGAAAACGTAACGGATAAAGCCATGCCGTTGCCGCATAACTCAGTAGATACTGCTGCAAATTCAAATATTGCCAGCTTCGGTATATTGCTTGATGATAAAGATGCGCCATTGCTGGTACGTGCAGACGCGTTTAGTACTACACAAATTAGTCTGAGTTTTAATGATTCCATGGGATCAAGTGCGGCTGATGCAAACAACTATCTTATTTGTGACGAAGCACTTGCCGTAGATGGAACATGCCCACAGGGCGCGCGTTTGCAAGTGTTGTCTGCAGAGCTGACGTCTGCCGGTACACAAGTTATTCTAACAACTATGCCGATGAAAGATAACACAACGTATATTGTTGTGGTTGATCCTTTGGTAACTGATGCAACCGGCAATAAAATGGACAGCAGTAACTTCTCTGTTGAGTTCACGTTTGATGGTGCAACAACAGTGGCTGATGCGTCTAAAATACCTTACGTTGTCGGTGCAATTTCAACGGCCAACACAAGTGTAACCGTATCGTTCAGTTCCATTATGGGCAGCAGCGCGGTTAATTTGCAAAACTACGTCATCACTCAGGAAAATATAAACGGTGAAGTTGGAACTGTCTTTATACGTTCTGTTGAATGGGCTGATGAATCTGATAAAACCGCAGTTAACATTACGACTACTTCGCAAAATGAAGTGACCTATCGTGTTGCTGTTGTAAACGTGAAAGATCAGTTTGGTAATCAGCTTGATGCGATTGGTACGCGCGGTGTTAATTACAACCCTATTAGTGCCGTCTTCGCCGGTTCGCCAGCAACGGCAGTTTCATTAGCATTGTCAGGTGCTTGGGAAACCAGCGGTACAAAAGGCAGTTTATCCGCCGGTGACACAATTACTGTAGACGGTCAGACTATCGTACTGATGGATATCGACCTGGATGGTGTAGTTGATAACTGGGTAGATACAAATGGAAATGACTTAATCGATGACGCCGATGTAGTTGCCGGTATGATCGATAGCGATGGTGATGGTCTTTCTGATAATGAAGAGTTGCGTGGTCAGCTTATTGTTATCCATTTTGCAAACGGAACTCAAGAAAGTCGGGAAGTCAGTAGTGATCCTACAATTGCAGATACCGATGGAGATGGGTTAACCGATCTTGAAGAGCACAGCGTTGTTTCGGATCCGCGTTCTATCGATACTGATTCTGACGGTTTAAATGATTATCTGGAATGGAACGTAGTCTATAGCGCGCCAAATAATCAGGATTCCGATGGTGATGGTTTGCCTGACGGTGCTGAGCATTTCTTCTTTCACACATCACCAAACCTAGCAGATACCGATGGTGATCAGCTTGAAGATGCACAGGAATTGGTTGAACTCAATCGTAATCCACGCATTGCTGATTTACCTAATATCAAAATCAAAGTGGGTCAGGTCAAGTTACAGATTGATGAACAATACACTTATGAAAATGATAACGGCACAACGGTAACGAGCGAATCAAGTACCAGTGCTTCATTGTCCAGTGGTGCAAATACCTCTTTTTCTAACAGCAGAGAAACGACTAATGAGTTCTCTTCCAGTCTGTCTGTAGGTTTGGGCGTTAATGGTGAAGGAAATGTGCAAGCCGGTTATGACGGTGGTTTTAATTTTTCTGCCGGCGTAGCGGTGGGGGCTCAATTTAATATTGGCGGGGAGTTTAGTCGAACCAACAGTACCGCAATTCAAATTGAACAGAGCAGCGCGAAGGAAAGTCAGCGGGCTTACGAAAACTCACTTAACAAAGGCGCTGAGCTGAGTAAAACAAGTGCTGTCACTCGTGAGCTGAGTGGTGCACGTATCAGTATTGATCTGCAGGTAGAGAACACAGGTGATGTCGCCTTAACTGTGAAGAACTTGCAAGTTACTGTGTTACAGATAGACCCGCAAAATCGCAATAAGCGTATTCCGATTGCAACATTGATGGCTGAATCTGGTGATCTGGAAATTAATCTCGGGCCATTTAATAAATCCAAAGGGCCTTATATTTTCACATCAAACGATGTTTACGCAAATCTGGTAGAAACCTTGATGCGTGATCCTCGCAGTTTAATCTTTAAAGTCTCTAACTTTGATATCAGTGATGAATATGATCGTAACTTTGCTTTTGCCAATCAGGTTGCACGCGACAGAACCGCCGGTATTGTTTTTGATTTTGGTGAGTTAGGAACAGAAGAGTATTACATTGCAACCGCTGGTGCATTGGATGATACCGGTGTATCTGGACAGCAATATGTTGGTGGTTTTGGGGATGCGGGTGAAGCCAATGCAATTTCTTTAGGATATTTATTGCAAAGTGTATTGGGTATTCCTAAACACGATCTCAGCAAAGATTATTTTGACGCTCAAGGTCGTCTACGTAATCCGGACATTGAAACAGGCATTATTGCTGGGCCGAATAAAAGAGTGGATAGCCTCGCCGAAGGTGATGATATTCAGCTTGTGCCGTTTAATACCACGGGTGTTGCACCCAAAGCGCTGGTCATTGGAGCTGGTGCTAATGGTGTACTGGATACTAAATTGTCCGTTGGTGATGAGGAGGAGTTTGTTAGTGGTTACGAAACTCGCGTAACTTGTGGCATATCGTCAACTGCAACATCGGAAGTCGGTAACTTTTGTTCCACACCGGTACAAATCGGTTGCGCATGTGATGAGGTTACTCGTGGCCCGGATCGACTGTATCGTGTGAAAACATTCCGTCATGGTGACTTAAACAATAGCTGGTTCGCACGTACTAATGTTGATGTGCCTGCGGCGGCTGACTTCGACGAGATTCTCGTCCGACCAGGTCAGGATATTAGATTATCATTCCTCCAGGATCTGGATAAAGACGGTTTATTTGCTCACGAAGAATTTCTATTCGGATCAACTGATAGCAGTACAGATAGTTTTGATAACAGCAAGTATGGCCCGGAAAAACTTTCCAATGGCCGGTTCCGCGAGAAAACAGCTGCCGAGCTGGCGAGTGTTGATACCAGTGGTGACGGGGTAGGTGATGGCGATGGTTTTCCTGATTCGCAGGACAGTGATCACGATGGAATTGGTGACTTTGCAGAAGCTAAACTGGGCTGGTTGATTAGTCGTAATGGCGAGCTTGAGCGTGTATTTTCAAATCCTGGTTTAGTTGACTCTGACGGCGATGGTCTGTGGGATGTTCAGGAACAGGATCTTCGTGATTTCTGTCGTAGCGATGATTGGCGTCTTGATGCACTTTGCGCACATCTGGCTCATCCAGCTGTGACCAAAGCGCAGGCAACCGCAATTATTGCGGGAAGAGATGGTAAATTAAATATTGAAAAAAGTGAGAATGACGTATACGCGTTGTTTGAAAAGGATAGTCCGTACAACAAAGGATTAATGTACGGTACGGCGGTTATTCTTCCGGGTGAGGACGGTGTAATTGATACGATTATTCCTAGCAATGACCTAAGTATTGATGACGAGTACACCAATTCGAATATTACATTCCCTTCTACTGATCCTCTATTAGTCGATACGGATCAGGATAATATCAGTGACGGTGCAGAAGTTTTTGGTTATGCCGCGGCAATGTCAATTATTGAGAACGTTGATCCACTGATAAGCGAAACTGAAAAATTGACAACAGCTAAAGGTGATGTCAATTGGGGTATCGCACAGACAGTTGCGCAGGGCGATGACGTGCAACGAGTAATGGTTAATGGTCAAACCAAAGCAGGAATGGTGCTCGTTACAGCAGGTGCAAACGGAATTTTGGAAACCGAACCAGCAGGAAATGATGTTTACACAGGGTACTGGTTTATTGCGCCAGGTGAAGATCGTCGACTTGATTGTGCGAAGGACTCTAATGCTACCGATACTGTTTCCGCTTATGAAGCAGGTACCGGTTTGCTTGATCCTAATGAGCCGGTAATCTGGAGCAAGACAAGTGTCGAACCCGTGCTTGTAGATGCAAGCTGCGCTGTTGAATTGAGTGAATACGATAAAAACTCAGGTAAAGACTTGAAACTGTACGGTCGAATTGTGACGACTGATCCACTGCGTCGTGACTCGGAAGGTGATCGAATTGCAGATGGCTTTGAAGTTGCGTTGGGTTCAGATCCAACAGTTGTTGACGGTGCTAACTTCCGCGACTCTGATATGGATGGTCTATCTGATACTGAAGAACAAATTCAGGGTTGGATCGTGAAAGTGAATAATAAAGTGGGCTACCTGGTCCGTTCAAATCCGTTTAAACCTGATAGTGATTTTGACGGTCTACCAGATTTTGTTGAACGTGACATAGGCACCGATCCGAATAAGGTTGATACAGATGATGACGGGCTGGATGACTGGCAGGAATTTCGAACCGTAGTTCGCGCAAGCAGCATGCAGGCCGATTATGATGTGAACGGTGATGGAAACATCGATGTAAGCGATAAAATATCATTTACTTATTCTGCAGATGACTATGCACATATGTCGATGCTATTCACCGGTTTTAGTCTGGTTGTGAATGGAAGTGCAATTAATACTGATCCATTATTATCAGACAGTGATAATGATGACTTAAACGATTACACCGAAGTTGTGACGGGTTATCGAGTCTCCGAAACCGGCCAGAACTTTCTGGGAAGTGTCATTCTGACTAATCCAAATAAAGCGGATTCCGATGGTGATGGTTTGTCAGATTACGAAGAGAAAAACGGTGTGATGCTAAATGGTGTTACTTACATTACCGATGCAACAAATGCAGATACCGATGGCGATGGCAGGTCGGATTTTGTTGAACTTGAAGTTGGAAGTTTAACCGATCCATTGATGCAGGATGCCATGATTACGGTTGCCTACGATTCTATTTATGCAACCAATCTGGATGAATGTTCTTCGACAGGTGGAGTGAAACAGGTTTTTGATTTTGAAACACAAAAGTTTATGACTATACCTTGCACGTTAAAAACAAATTTGTTGTGGTGGTTGTATGCAACGGGTTCCACAGATGGTGCTGTTCGCAGCAAACATTTGCTATCATCTTCCGATGAGTTTGCCTATGTGCCCGATGGCTCAACAACACCTACAGCAGGTGGACACATGAGACTGGCAAGTGTGGATAGTCTTGCAGGTGTTGACACTACGGCAGCGAGCAGTGAAAAAGGATTAAAGATGTCAGTGCGCGCTTGTGAAGGCGGTGATGTATATGCTGGTGGTACTGGTGATCCAGAAGGTGCAACGGGTTGTCAGGGTGGGTTTTATGCCTACCCTACCAATGGGAAATATTACAGCAACAGCGCTGATGTAGACTTCGGTTCCGGCTTTATGGGGCGATTTCTTGCTAAGTGGGAAGGATATATTTCTGTTCCTGAAGCGGGTGATTATGAATTCCGTGTTGTAGCGGATGATGGTTTGATTCTGCGAATTGATGGTATTGATGTACTTAGCCAGAAATTATTAAATGGTAACTATGTGGCTGTTACTAACGATGCGCTATGGAGTGATAATTCACGACTTGATGCAATCGGCACGCGTACATTTGGTGCTCTGCAGTCCAAGATCGAGATCTATCTGGCAAATGCACAGGGTGCTGCAAACATACGCGTTCAAATTCGAAAGAAACCGGCTCCGGATGCTGATGGAAATGTTCCCAACTGGTTAGATTCTGATTATCTAACTGAAAACATGGTTACACATGAGCCAGCTGACGGGATGTTTTCGTGCATCGGTGTTGGGCGTGACGTGACGAGAGCGAGTTATATTTCTCTCGACCGTCATAATAAAGCCAGCAATAAAGTACCGGCCACTAAAGACTACGTACCACCTGCGCCTTACTATGGCAGCGCGGAAGGTTCTGAATTCTTGATCTTTATGGAAGCGATTGAAGCTGATACAGATGTAATTAAAAAAGGTAGTCGTTATTTTATAGAGCCAACTGTAAACTACACTACACCAACTATTGTGGCAGCTGCTCTTGATTTAGCATCATCGCGTCGAATTATTACAAACCTAGTTAAACAGGAAAACGACAGTAATGTGCTAGAAAACCCGGCGATGCTGACAACTGAAGGCGGAAAGCGCTACTTTGAATTATCAGATGAAGGCAAACAGCTTTATCAGCAGCTTAAGAGCAAAGAGCGATTTGGAAGTCAGTCTTTTGTTGTTAGAAAGAATGAAAGTATTGATGTTTCAGGCTTGATTACGAAGGTTGATAATATTGATGAGCTTGATGAATGCCCTATAGGTGCATCCGGTGTTGTTGGTCAATTTGCTTCAAAATGTCTCAAGCGTTTTTCACGAACGTTTAGTTATGATGAACTTGTGTCGACAGGTAGCATGACTTTATCACTACGAGATTTGGCATCTACAACGGGTGCAGGTGTTGGTGAAGGTTGTGATGTTGATCTGACAACTGTAATAAGTAATCAATAATTTATTTTTGAAAAGTTGATAAAAAGGCAATGACGTTAGACGTCATTGCCTTTTTTATATTTTAGTTAGCCTATTAATTAGATAAAGTCGTTTACTCTATTCAGGGTTAGCAAAATTTAATAGCGAATGCTTACGTCTCTTTGCATTCGAAGAACAAATCATATCGCCTCTACTTTGATATAACTGCGGAATCTAGGTTGATGATTGTTTCTGTAAATATATTACAACTGTTTAAGTCAAGCATTTGAGGTTGATAGCTACGGCGATGAATTATTGAGACTACTTCTCAATGGTTGTCCGATTTACTATTAAGAATTGAATATAAAAATGCGTGTTATCATGTCATGAATCGAGGTGCCGCTTACCGCGACATATTTCAACATGATACACATCGCGAATTATTTCTCGAACTTTTACGAGAGATTCACGAAATGTTCGGGGTAGAGATATATGTCTATTATTTGATGGATAACCATTATCATTTTCACTATGGCAGTGTGTCTGGCACCATTAAAGGATTTGAACATGAGTTATGTGATATAAAAAATAGCGCGTAAAGTTAATGGTGTTGTAAAAATATTATATTTATAGATTTGATCCCTTTGCCCCTAGTACTATGTTGTTGATGAAAGCCACTTGTAGATGGTGCACTTGCGGCCTGAAGGCGGGGTCTGAGATTGAAATAGAAATGGTGGGGAAAAGTCGTGTTCCGTGCGCACAATGAAATATTTGATCATTTCTTTATTATTTTCTATTGTCAGTTTGAAAAAAATCAATGAGACCTGAAATATTTTCTAATGTCGAATTGTAAGCTTTATTACCAAGATGATCTGAAATTAAACGGTCAATAGCAACAAGTTCTTCAAGTCCTTTCTGAATCGAATAAAAGCCAGAAGTTTTAAAAAAAACTATTTTAGACCGACTGTCTTCCGGGTCTGTTTTTATCGATAAAATTTTTATGTGAGTCATTTCTTTTACTAGTTTACTCACGGACTGCTTCGAAACCCCTTTCCGTTTTGAGATTTCTGAAATGCTAGTACCTTCAAAATCAATATGAGGAAATAAATCTAGATGAGACTGTTTGAGTTCTGGTAAGTTAAATACGTCTCTAACAGAGTCAAGCCCTCGTTCATTTATAAGTCGCCCCACTTTAATTAGCTGATGAGATAGAGAGGTGTTTTTTTGGTTTGTAAAATTAGTTTTATCCATGGAGTTAGTAAACCATGGTTGACTATAAAAAACAACCGTGATTTACTGTGCCTGTCAGTTTTAGAAATGGACATACAAAAAAGGAGAGTGTTATGCCTAAGGTTGCGGGAGAAAAAGCGAGTTGTCTTTGTGGTTCAGTTACTATTACAGCCAAAAATCGCGATAATAACGTTGGTTCATGCCATTGTAATATGTGTAAGAAATGGTCTGGTGGGCCAATTATGACTGTTAACTGTGGTTCAGAAGTGACTTTTGAAGGAGAGGAAAACATTACAGTATTTAGTTCGTCAGATTGGGCTGAACGAGGCTTTTGTAATAAATGTGGCAGTCATTTATTTTACAGGTTGAAAGCAAGCAATCTACATATGGTATCTGCTGGTTTATTTGAAGATAACAGTGAATTTGTATTTGAACGCCAAGTGTTTATAGATGAAAAGCCAGAATTTTATAGTTTTTCAAATAAAACAAATAATATGACAGGTGCTGAAGTATTTAAAAAGTACGCCCCTTAGTCAGCGGTACAAACACACAACAAATTTGAAAATTGCCAGTTATCACTGATGTTATGACTTCTGTTATTTTAAGGCGGAGAGCTATAGATGAGAAAACTAGGAAGTAATATTTGGGTAGTGGAGCGAGACTTTAGTTTTTCAGGTACTGATTTCGGAAATCGAATGACAATTTTGAGGCTACCAAGCGGAAAGCTGGTTCTTCATTCACCCGTTGAATATTCTGATGACTTGGCTAATGAAGTTAATGATATAGGGAAGGTCGCATTTATAATTACACCAAATAATTTCCATGGGTTGTTTTCGAAAAAATGGTGTTCAGTTTATCCTAAAGCCAAGTACTATACAGCTAAAGTAAGTGGTGCCGGTGAAAGTAATGTCTTGTCTGCTTTACGTAGTGTTGATTTGGAGTCATCCGTTGAAATAGTGAAAATAGAGGGTATTTCCAAATTAAACGAATTTGCATTTATCCACCTAGAAAGCTCAACATTAATATTAACGGATTTGGCTTTTAACTTTGATTCTAACGTGTCTTTATGGTCAAAAGTATTTTTTAAGCTAAATGGCTGTTATGAGAGATTTGGCCCATCTCGATTAATGAAATCGTTAATTGATTCTCCAGAAAAATTAAGTTGTTCGATAAAAACTATTAGTGGTTATGCCTTTAATAAAATTGTAGTCTCTCATGGCAATGTTGTTGATGTTAAGGCAAAAGAAAAATTCAGTGCCGCATTTAGTCAGAGTGAAATAGGTTTTCCTGATAAAAAAGTAAAGTTAAAATTCAGTTTTTCAAGATGTGGGTAACAAAATATATGAGCTCGTTGTTTTCTGAAAACGTGATCTGGAAAGGAGATTGATAATCTAATGACTTTTGAAACAGAACCAACAGGATATGAAAAAACTGCTCTTTCAGATCTGCAAGGATCCTGGGGAAATTTAAGAGATGCCGTCGTAAGGTACTATGGATTTCCTAACTCTGACAAATTAATATATCATATTGATGAAGCCATGAGTTGGGAATCAGTGCGAAATTTAAATAAAATGAAATCGACTTTATTGTTAATCCAAAATATAGCGGCTCAAACTGAATCCCCTGAAGAAGTCATAGAATGGATTAATGATGTAAGGGAAAGTTTAGATGAAACTTTTGAGGCTATTTCTGAAGGTAGAGCAATGTAATATAATATATGCAAGCTGTTGAGACTGTAAGCTCGATAAATATTTTTACACTACATACTCAAGTTTCGGTGTTCAAATTAGTTAACTACAGCGCTTAAATCCATCAAACAATGGGCTTTAGTAATGAAATAGCAATTATTTGATGGCGTCAGCAAAGCAGAGATTTACCTGAGCATGGATTCCGGCTAAAAAACTGCCGGGATGACAGAGTATAAAATACACCATCTAATAACGTGTCATGTCGGCAGTGTTTTAGCCGGTTTCCAGAATAAACACGCAATATCGAAATTTCACGTTTTATTTGAACCCCGAAACTTGAGTACATAGTTTTAACTACTATCTTTTCATTTTATTCTTTTCTTTTCCATATAAATTTATCGTGTGACTATCACTCAACATAAATATTATGAAAGTGAGTATCAAGGTATGATTGTAAGTTATATCCTAGACAAAAAGGATTTAAGCAAGCCGTCAAACGAGCCTATTCAAAGAATCACTAATAATCTAGAATGCGTTGGCCGTCTATTTGTAATTCATGCTCTGGTTAAAATCATTTTTCGACCCCTTTTGTTTTAGGCTACAAAATATATTGTGCTTAGATTTGTGATAGTCACCCGCTTTCATCTGATTTTTCTCGGGAGTGGCGTAGTTCACACACTAAAATTATAAAGATAGATAAGATTGGTTTATGTTGAGACACTTGATCAAGATAAGTTTAGATTAACTATCAATCTACTTTTTTATGTCGCAATAGTTAGAAACAATGAAAGGCCTAACTGATGTCTGTTTCGTAAAGATGAGAAACATCACAAATTAATAGGATTGGCAAACTTCATTTTTAGTGCCTATCCCCAGAAGCTTAAAGAGGAGTAACATCATGAAAGAAGTCTTTAGTTGTGGCGATATCAATACTGATGGTATCTGCCGTAGCATTTGTGCTCGCTGGCTTTACACCGGCACAAAAAAAGGTGGCTCGGTCACAGACATTGATGAACTTGGTACCAAGGAGTTTATTAAATTGTTATGGGATGCTGCGGATAGTGATGAGAGTATTGATAAGAACAACCTCCTTAAGCAAGTTTCTATTGACGAAACTGAAGCTGCGAAAGCTTTTTCTCCCAACTGGATGGCGACCCAGCTTACCAAGGGTGGCGGAAAGGCTATATTGACTGCATGGGATGACAGCTTGAAAAAAAATGGAATCAATGACATACGAAAGGTCATGGAAGGTCATTCAATGGCAACGAACAAGGTCGAGGGGAAATTGCAGTTTCTGGATCCTAATACCAGTTGCTGGGAGTTTAACAACTCGCTTGAGTTCTATGAGTTTTTGCCTCAGTATTTGCTAAATGGTACGGGCGGTCCTGCTGGTTTTACAGGGTATAAGAAACTTCTTCGTTGGCAGGGTATAGTTTATAAATACTCCTAGCGAGGTGACGGGGAAATATATTTTTGGGGAGTTTTATTCCGTGTGGACTATACAAGAGTTGCCCCTTCTTTGCGTATATTGAGTTTATGAAAATTATCACATGGAATTGTAATGGCGGGTTCAAAAATAAACTTATCGAAGTTGATAGGTTATATCGCCTCTACACATTTATATAATGTAAATGGTTTTTCTGAAAATATATCACTACTGTTTAAGTCGAGTATTTGAGACGATAGTAATCACGAAGAATTATTCGTGATTACATTTTTAATGTACCTCCAATTCACTGGCTTAAAATTGTACATTTAGTCTTTTCTGGGCGAAGACATTGCCGTTTTTCGCTGCTACCGTGTACCAGATTTTGGCTTTTTCGAGGTCTGTTTCAACAATAACACCTTGTTCGTAAATTTGCGCGAGTTTGAATTGTGCATCTACAAAACTTTCGTTCGCTGCATAACTTATTAGGCGTAATCCCTCTTCTACATTTTTTGGCGAGCCGATACCTTTAGTTTGCATGTATCCTAATTGATAAGTGGCCTTGACATTTTTTTCGTCGCTGGCTTTTCGTAACCAAAAATAGGCTTGTTTAGCATCCTTTGTAATTTCTTTGCCTTTGTAATATCGCATACCTAGTTCGTATTGGGCGGATGGGTTATTATTTTTGGCTGACTCCTTTAGCCAGTGAATGCCTTTTTTTTCATTGCGAACATCTAAGCTGTGACCTAAATAAATTTTACTTAATTGAAACTGAGAATCAATATTGTTCTTTTTTGCTGCTTTCTCGTGCCAGTAAATAGCATCGGTCATACTTTTTTTGAGGCCATTACCATTTTGATAACGGCTGGCGAGCTCATGTTGTGCTTTAGTTCGGTTTTTTGAGTACTTTCTAGTGCGAGTATTACTCGCTACTTTCCTAAGCCAGCTGATTGCCTGTGTGGTTGTTTTCGATTTATTTTGTTTTAATAACAAAATAGCCAGTTGGTATTGTGCGCCAACATTATTCTTTTTAGCGACTTTTTTAAACCACTTTATCGCTTCCATATTATTTTGTGGGACGGCTTTCCCAGCTTGGTACAGTTCTGCGAGTTTTAGTTGGGCTTTGGTATGATTTAGATCTGCAGCCCGTTTGTACCACTGAACGGCACGGCCCATATTTTTTTTAGTGCCGCGTCCACTCTCGTATAACCGAGCAAGATTAAATGCAGAAGATGTATGCCCCTGATTGGCTGCCAGCTCATACCATATAACTGCATTTTCTGTACTGGCTTGTATGCCACGCCCGGTCAGATACATATCGCCCAGCATTGCCTGAGCACCCATATGGTTGCTCGCTACCGCTTTTACGCACCAGTCGAGCGCTTTTCTATAATTGTTAGCACTGTATTGTTTGTTTTGATACATGAGCATACCCAAACGATATTGGGATTCTGCATCATTTTGTTTTGCGGCTTTTTTAAACCAGAATATGGCGCGTTTTTTATTTTTTTTCTGGCCTAATGAACCTTCGAGAGCGATTGTCCCGAGTTTTTGTTGTGCTTTGCTATAACCTTGTTCGGCTGAAGTGGTGTACCATATTAGTGCTTGCGGGGTGTTTTTTTGTGTGCCCTTGCCTAGTTCGTACATTCTGGCAAGTAAGTATTGTGCATTTGCGGAGTTGAGTTGTTCAGCAACGATCTTGATTGACTCAAACGCTTCATTACCCGCATATGTGTAGCTCGTGTTACAACTGACACAGAGAACTAGAAAAATTTGTTTGAGGCGTTTGTAGCGCATAGTGTAGTACAATTGTGACCAAGTGATTAGGTTGGCCTTTATGTTTTTACAATCAATTGCAGATATAGTGGGAATATACGTGCTTCAGAAATAGCCATAATTATACCAGACAAATTTTAACCTTGACCACCCTTAGTTATTTATGAATATAGTACGTGAATGCTGCAAGCAACAGATTGAATTACGGTAGCGTTATTGAATATGCAGACGTTTAAATTATTGCTGAGAAAAGTATTAGAAGAAAGAGCCGTCAATGGTGACTGTATTTCTTACAAGGCCTTAGCCAGTGAGCTGGGCGTTATTCAAGCGCCAGTCATTGCAACAGTTACTGGGTTGTTAGAGTTGCTTATAGATGAAGACGTGGCTGCAAAACGGCCAATATTATCAGCACTTGCGATTCAAAAAGGCAGCACCCGACTACCACGGTCAGGTTTTTTTGAAAAATTAAACTCACTTAATATTATTGATACAAATATAACTACGTTCGATGCCGTTACATGGCATGCCTCTGAAATTAAAAAATTAAAGATATTCTATTCAAATGAAAATAACCGATAGACATCCATTCTTTCTCATATATCTGCTCTTCTTTTTTTATTCTTCGCCTGGCTTTTCACTGGTGCAAGATGATCTTGAGGTGGGAGAAATATTGGTAACCGAAAGTGATAACGTACTAACAAAAATAAATGAAGTTGTCGGGAATGACAGTCTTGATACGTTGGTATTTGATGTTGGTACATATAATTTAAATTTAGCAATTAAAGAGTCGATAACGTTAAAAGGTGTTTCTACCGCTGATGTTATATTGCAAAGTGATGGTGTCAATCCCATCATTCAAGTGAGTGAAGCTGCCACGGTAACCATACAAAATTTTACATTTACTGATGCCAATGTCGCTATTGTTGTGGCATCAAGTACGGCAACAATTCAAAATAATATTTTTTCTGTTGGTAGTGCTGGTACGGCAATACAGTTAGATAATAATTCTAATGTCACTGTACAAAATAATATGTTTAACGGAATTAATACGGCCGTTGAGGTGCTGGAAAGTGATCTTTCATTAGTTATAAAAAATAATATTTTTTATAACTTATCTAATGAGAGTGGTTTATTTGTACGTGTATTTAATAGTGGTGTTACTTATAACTGCTTCGATCAAGTTGTGCCTGCATATTATGAGGTAGGCGGTAATATATTTGATACAACGCTGGGCCTGGTAAAGGTGGACAATAATGACTTTCATTTATTGGATACCTCAATATGCAAGAATGCTGGTGATGGCTTTCTTGATATCGATGCATCGCAAACTGATATCGGTGCATATGGCGGTGCACAGGCTGATCAATCTGCTTTTCCAGTTTCTGATATTACGGTAACTGGTGTTACTGCTGGTAGTGTGGATATTTCCTGGAGTAAGAACGAGGACTATCGTATAAGTGGTTACAAGGTTTACTATAGTCGTGAAACAATGCAGCAAATCAAATCTGTTAGTGACAGAGGTGCCTTAAATCAAAAGCAGGTTACTTCTGATGACACAACACTTTCAATAGTAGACCTAGAAACAGATGTAGGAAAACCTGCTACACCAACTCTAATCAGTGTGCTGCCGGTGAGTGACAGAAAGTTATCTGTTAAATGGCAAAAAGCCAGTGATGCAACTAATTATACGATTTATTATCAGGCAGATGGCGCTAGCCCTGATTCGATAGACGTTGGCGACGTAGATGTTTATACATTGGATAATCTAGTGAATGGTGTGAGCTATACCGTTTGGTTAATCGCTAGAAATGAATATAAGTATTATTTTCAGGTTGTCGCCTATATTGAAAGTGGTGGGCAAACAACCGAGGGTCTCTTTGTAAATGCTGATAAGCCGTATTCCGAAATAGACAAAAATATAGAAAGTGACATCTCACTTGCGCAAGTTGCTATCCCTGAAGCCATTGTGCCTTATCCTGCATTACCGAGTGAAGGTTGTTTTATTGCAACCGCCGCATTTGGTTTTTATTCTCACAGTCAGGTGCAAATACTTCGCGATTTTAGAGATCATTACTTACTGACGAACGATTTCGGCACGGGGTTTGTAAGTTGGTACTACCATTACGGGCCGTATGCTGCCAATTTTATTAATGAATTTGACATATTGAAACCAGTTGTTCGTGTTGGTCTTTATCCTTTGATTTTACTGGCTCAGGCATCTGCTTATCATTTAGCCGCATTTTGGGTCTTGTTAGGTTGTTATTTGTTAGTGTTGATAGTGACTATAAAAATTGTTCGACGATGGTATTTTGGTAGGTTAAATTTATGTTAAAAGTTGCTGGTTTATTTTTTCTAATGTTCGGTACGCTGGCTCACGCATATACTGGTCAAACCACTCATAAATCACCAAAATATACGATGGAATTACAAGCCGGTGTTTACGAGCCTGAGGATAAAGACTGGGAATCGTATTACGGTAGCAAGAATATGCTAGAGGGAAGTTTTTCTTTTGCATATCGAATATTTAGTGTTTTTGATGTTGGTAGTAGTGTTAGTTTTGGCCAGGATAAAGGTACTGGCGTTTTACCTCTGAGTCAGCTTAGTGCTGGTGTGGTGGCTTACGAAATTTTACCGGTTGATTTTTATGTGGTCTTACGTGCTAGATTTACAGAAAGGCAATGGGTCGTACCTTACGCTGGCGGTGGTTATACCCGGTTTTTCTATCGTCAATCAATTGATGGTGAAGGTTATGCGCGCGGCTCTGTTGATGGGCTACATGCCCGGGCAGGTTTGCAGATTCTATTAGACCCGTTGGACCAGTCGTCAGCGAAAACCATATTTTCCAATTACGGTATTATAAATTCGTATTTGATATTTGAAGGTAAAATAACAAAAGCAGAAGCCGGCACACCAGCGATAAATTTGGGTGGCACCAGCTATCGTGCGGGAATTATGGTTGAATACTAATTGTTTATGTGCCGCTCAGTTTTCCGAAAATTCGAAACCCTGCGACATAAGTACCAACTGCAGAACCAAAAGAACTTAATATAAAAATCATCAAAACGCGAGTAACTTGATTATTCCACCAGCCCTTGAGGCTGGTCGCATCCGATTTTAGTCGGCTAAAATCACCTACCTGAGGTTTGCGCAAATATATTTCTGCTGCAGCTGTAACCATGCCCGCACCAATCATCGGATTCAGTGATGTTAATGGTGCAGCGACGAAGGCCGTTAGTATTGTTAGCGGGTGTGCCATGGCTATTGCAGCACCAATAGCGGCTAACCCGCCATTAATCAGTACCCAGTCCATAACAAGCGCAAGGCCCAGTTCCGGGCTACGGCTAAATCCGATAGTAAAGCCAATTAATATTAATGCAACGATGATCCACGGCAAATATGAAAGCCATGTTGCGCCTTCTGGAATGGTATTTAATTCGGCAATCGTTTGTGTGGGATTTTCAGTGGTTCTGTCGTTAATTATTTTTGCCATACCGTTCATGTGACCGGCGCCGACAATTGCGAGAATATGTTGGTAGTCATTTTCACGTAATTCATTTAATAAACAGGCTGACATGAACTGGTCACGCTCGTTGATAAGTGGTTTAAACAGGTCTTTTTCATTTTCAGCAAATTGAGAAAACGTACTTTCCAGAACGTCGCCTTCTTTTAGGCGTTCAATTTCTTCTTCTGAGACTTTTTCTTTACTGATGATGCTGGCAAATAAGCCGGAGAACAGACTGAAGCGTTTCCACCAAGGAATATTACGGTAAACTCGTTTGAGAGTGGTGCCTATTTCTCTGTCTATTAAGGCGATGGGTAAATTTGCAGCCTGGGCGTCCGTAATGGCAACTTTCATCTCTGCGCCGGGTTCAATGCCAAATTGCTCTGCCATGCGCTGTTGGTATGCGCTAAGTGCGAGACTGGCAGCAACCATACTTGCCTGACCACTTTTTACAACTTTGAAAAGATCCATTTTAGCCATAGAATCAGGATTGACGATAGCCTTATGGCGGCTTGGGCATAACTCCACTGCCACCGCATCGTATTCGTTAGTTGCGATCAATTCCTGAACTTTGTCAGCACTTGCGCGAGAAACATGCGCTGTACCAAGTATGGTTATTTTTCGACCATCAATTTCAATAGTTATGATTGGCTCGGACTGAGTTTTAGTGTCCGCTTCAGGGTTATGGTTTTTTTGTTGTAATTCAGGCATGTGTCGTCATCAAGTTGGTAATAACGCATACTATCAGAGTATCCTTCTTAAGATGAAGCGATTTGTTAATGCAATCAGTGGGTGTAACTAACGGCTAAACATGTTTTGTTCAATTTTGTTGGAAGAGTGAATTAATCAGGGGTATTCGTGTGAAACAAATTTACAGTGCCAGAGATTTGCTGGAAGCGCAGTTGCTAAAGGATTTTATTCTGGATCATCAGATTGATGTGTTGATAAAAGGCGACTTATTATTGGGAGCAATTGGCGAATTGCCCGCTGATACAACGCCCTCGGTCTGGGTGTTGGATGATGATGAATATGACAGGGCAAAAGAGTTAGTTTTAGTCTTTAAAGGGCGTGATAAAACATCTCAGGTAGAATTAACCGTGTGGAAATGCCTTGAGTGTGATGAGCTTATAGAGTCGCAGTTTTCTGAATGCTGGAAATGCGGAAAAACGCGGCCCGTTAAAAATGAGTAACCGGTTTTAGCTGGAATATATTTCGGAAACGGACTATCACCAAAATCATTGCGTACATTAAACGAGCGATGGATTTGCGGGCTATCGCTGTATGCTGATTATTTGAGCTGAATTGTGTTTTTGTAATTTCGCACTTTCTTATGGAAAATATTCCCAATACCTTCATATTAGGTCGTATTGCCACCTTTAGAAAATAATACTTTAGCAACGGCCAGTGCATTTAGATCTTTATCTTTTAGATTAATCATGGTCTTAAAAAATTTCAGTGTCCAGATCTATTAGCCCTATGATGGCTGCTTTGATTGTCTATTTATTGCCTCAGTTTTATCCTTCTTTGTAATGTTGCCTGTATCCGGTGGAACATTTTCATGCGCATTTTTAGGCAGCTGTGTTTTTCAAGATAGTTCTCACTTTTGAAAGATATTAATTCTGGATTTAAACTTAATTCATGCTTAACTTAGTATGTTGGTAAGGATTTAAGTGCTTAATATGGCTCTTCTACGGTCTTGTGAGTGAGGAAATATGTCTTATATCACTTGTTTTAAAGGGAGATAGTTATGCTGGCTTCAGATAAAACCTGGTTAGCGAGTTTTCCGCAGTTATCAAAAATTCAAACTGAATCATGGAATAATCTACTCGCCAAAGTTAAACGGATAAGGTTGAATCCGGGGGAGATGATTTTTAGAAATGGCGATATTTGCAATAATTACTTATTTGTATTGAGTGGTGTTGTAAGGGTGCAAAAATTATCAATATCCGGAAGTGAGATTACATTATACCGAATTCATTCGGGAGAAGTGTGTGAGATAACAACAAGTTGTCTTCTTGCTCATGACTTATATCACGCGGAAGCAATCGCTGAAACAGAAGTGGTGGCGATTGTAGTGCCAAGCCAATATTTTCTTGAGGCGCTGAAGGAGTCAGAAATATTGCAGGATTATGTATATTCTAATGTGGAAAATGGTTTGAATAGCTTGCTTGAATTGTTGGGTGAAATTGCTTTTGAGTCTGTTGACTCAAGATTGGCCAGGTCATTATTAAAGCATTGTGATAATAAGCATTTTGTTTTAATAACACACCACGATTTGGCAGCTGATCTCGGTACTGCGCGTGAAGTGGTCAGCCGTATGTTGAAGCGATTTGAGTCTCGAGGATGGGTGTCGTTGCGCAGAGGGAAAATAGTAATACATGATTTTAGTTCACTGGAAAAACTGTCACAACATTAAGGGTACCTTTGGTTTTTCTACTTATGGGCGTCCTGCCCCTATCTACTATTTTAAATACTCCCTTAATATTTTTTAGCACATTTCACATTTATTAAATTTCTTTGGCTTTAACTTCAGTTTAAAGTGACATTGTCACTGATTGACTATTTGTTTTGTAAGAAAATGTCATTCCGTTGTTGGAAGGTGGTAATAGAATATTCGATTTTTAAGATTGCTCTTAATTCTCAACTCTTAATATTAGTTTGTTTTATTACTTTTGGTTTCTTAGATGTTTATTATTTGAAAATAAACTCGAACTCTAATGAATTTTGATTCGAATGTTTTTTAGAGTAACCGAATAAAGGAGTTTGTCATGACTATTGCAAAAGGAAATTTTGTTGAACAAAATCTAGGACTGTGGGATCGAGTATTTAGGGTGGTTTTGGGCTGCGTGATGTTGGCAGTCCCTTATTATTTGTTAACACAAGCAGGTGTAACGAGTGAGCGGTGGCATAGTTTACTTATTATTTTCTCGGTGTATCCATTTCTTAGTGGCATTCTTGGTGCGGATCCTTTGTACCGAGTATTTCGCGTAAAATGTTGTGATTTATCTAGCAGAAACAGATGTGGCAGTTTTCCTTTTCAGGTAGATGCTTTTTTGGGGCGACACCCCATACCTGAAGATGATTATGAGCATACGTTGTCAAATAGTCACCATGAAAGACATGCTTAATAAATTATGGAATATTATTTTTTCTGCTGTAATGTTAATTGTTCTTACAACAATTGCATCTTGATAACTTTATTAAATTTAGAACGGGTTAGCGTTTTTTCTGTCAATGTGAATAGAGCAGTATCTGAATCTGCATTTGTTGGATAAGTGGCGTAGCCGATACTTATTGATATCGCCAGTGTATTTCCATCACCAATATTTAAAGGTTCATTTTCAATTGCTTCAAATATACGTTGAGTGGTTTCGTAAGAGCCTTGTATATTGGTTTCAGACAATATTATGGCAAATTCGTCGCCTCCAAAACGTGCGGCTATGTCGGTTGGTCGAATGGTATTACGTATCTTGTTGGCAACAGAGCACAGCACAGAGTCCCCAACGAGTCGACCATAGGTTCTATTAACGTCTGCGAAATTGTTGATGTCGATAACTAGCACGGAAAATGGTCGGTCATAACGTTTCGCCCGTTCTATCTCTAGCCGTATTTCTTTGTGCAATTTTGTTCTGTCATAAAGGCCGGTTAAACTGTCCTGTGTAGACAAATGATCAAGTTCGCATTTGATTTGTTCGTAGCGCCCAGCCAGTAAATTAAAAGCTTGTGCCAGGCTGCCAAGTTCATTGTTAGATTCTAAATTTATACGACTACTTGTATCGCCTTTTTCGAATTGA
>Ga0224507_10000054_pt1 | contig 42401 bp, 47 predicted proteins | sample SF_Jan12_sed_USG_3_FD_170159 | JGI IMG/M metagenome (GOLD analysis project Ga0224507, IMG submission 170159) | Sediment microbial communities from San Francisco Bay, California, United States - SF_Jan12_sed_USGS_13 | ecosystem: Environmental > Aquatic > Marine > Sediment | place: USA... | reverse complement strand
TGCAGCAAAGAAAGCAGCTCCTAAGAGACGAACTGCAGCAAAGAAAGCAGCTCCTAAGAGACGAACTGCAGCAAAGAAAGCAGCTCCTAAGAGACGAACTGCAGCAAAGAAAGCAGCTCCTAAGAGACGAACTGCAGCAAAGAAAGCAGCTCCTAAGAGACGAACTGCAGCAAAGAAAGCAGCTCCTAAGAGAAAGGCAGTTAAACGTCGACGTTAAGCTGTCTAAACTACATTTTTTCTTATTTTGTATACTTAGTGTATTATGTTTCTAAATTCGAATTTAGAAACATTAGAAATTGTTATTCATTCATTTTTAGTTCAGGCAAAACAAAAATTTTATTTGGTTTAATTTTTAGAATGACTCTTTTTTCATCATCACGTTTGAATGGATAATGTTTTCGTTCCATGTATTGTTGTGTAAGTTTGTCTGCATGCTTGTACTCATAGTCTGGAATTAATTCCTCAACAGTTCCACGAATTGTTGTCATGTCAAGAGGGTTATCTTTTGATACAACAGAAACTGCAACACGGGGATCACGTAATACATTTTTGTGTTTGATTCTTCCTTCTGCAGTATTTACAAGAATGTATCCATTATCATAATTTGCCCAAACAGGAGACACTTGAGGTGCACCATCTTTCATGATAGTTGCAATGAAAACAAGATTTTTCCCAGAAAACAATTTTACAACTTTTTCATCAATCATTGTTCGTTACACCACACACATATCTAAAGTTAGTTTTGCAATAAAAGTAATTTCTCATATTTTTTATTAATTGTTTCCTGAAAATATTTAAAAAAATCAAATTTGTGTTTAATCGTATTTGATAATTCACCATCAGGAATTTTCAAACACAGCCTATTTGTTGTTGGATTTTTCAAGTACATTAGTCATCGCCCTATTCATAATTTCCATTACTAAATACTGTGAATAGTCTTCAGATTTTTTTCCTTTTATTTTTGTTTTTGGTGTCAGTCCTTTGAGGATTTTCTCAATTTTTGTAGAGGTGTTGTTGATGATTTTTGAATACGTAGAATCAAAATCTTCAGGAGTTTGAAAATCTAACAATTTAGTTGATGTACTGTAGTATTTTGTAATAGCACCACGAGATTCCTCAATTCGTGCAATTTCAATTAATCCAGATTCTTTTAGAATTTCCAGATGATGGCGTACTGTAGTCAAGGCTTTTTTATATCCAGTCTTTTTTAGAGCAGTTGAAATTTGGTCTGCAGACAGGGCCTGTCGGTATAAAATTTCCACAATTTTTGCTCGTGCAGGGTCTTCAATTGCACGTGCGTGTCCAATACTTGTCGTAACAATACGATTAACTTTGATTTGCTTTTCTAACAATGTAGACATACAGAATTACCTTCAAATCTGATCTAAAAGATTCTTGTATCATATTTTTTTGTCTAATCGCATTAATTTTTGTATACTTTAATCAATATTGTACCGCTATCAAATTTACTGTTACCACTACAAAATTTATCATAGCATATCATAATATTATGATATCACTACAATCATAATGATATTGATGGAAGAATTTTTGTAAGGGTTTTAAAATTTTTAAAAAATATCAAAAAAAGATAAATCAAGAAGAATATGTCAAAAAATACTCCTCAAGGCATTATTTTGGGAATTATAAAAAATACAATTCGAGTTGAAAGAAAGATACTATGCGTAAATTAAGAGTTTAATGCAGAAACAATCTCTTGTTTGATATCTACCAATTTATCATTGAAAACTTCAGAGATCAAATTCATCATTTGAAAAGTAGATTCAGCATTAATCTCTTGTTTATTATCAGTAAGTTTGTTATTTAGATAGTTAGTCGCTTTGGCAACAAAAGAGTGATACACCATTCCAAAAATACAATCATCCAAGCGAATATCCCAGTGCTCAGAATTTACCATATTGGTATAGGAGGGAATTTGATTAACTACAATGTCCAATAAAGTTTGAATTTCTTTTTTATCTTCTATTGTTCCCATGTTCTATCAATTTACTGATGGTTAAAGAGTATTTCCAGTTAATTTCTCATAGGCCAGCACATAACGCTCAGTCATTTTTTGAATAATGTTATCTGGAATCTCTGGTGGCACAGGTTCCCATCCTGCCTCACGTTCATCATCAAATTGTTTTTGATATCCATTAGATGTCAACCAGTCTCGCAATAGTTGTTTGTCATATGCCTCTTGTATTTTTCCGACATCATAGGAATCCTTTGGCCATAATCTATATTCATCAGGCCCTATAGAATCCCCCAATGTGATTTTTCCATCCAAAATTCCAAACTCTAATTTTAAATCAGCTAAAATAAATCCTGCACCATCAGCAATGGAAGCCATTTTTTTATAAATTTCAATAGATGTTTTCTCCAACCATTGGAATTGTTCCGCAGTAACCAAATTCATCTCCAGTGCTTTTTCTTTGTTAATTGGAGTATCATGTTCTGATTTTGTTGTAGGATCAAAAATGGGTTCTGGGAGTTTTGCAGCAAGAGTAGTATCCGTATCTCTAGGTACCGTGATCTCGCCTTTTTTCCATCTGTTTACTAGACTGCCATAGAAATAACCTCGTACAACGCATTCCATTGGAAGCATCTTCATCTTTTTTACAATAATTTCAGTGTCAGATTTACGTCTGACAAAATGATTTGGCACATGTAATTTATTAAACCAAAACTCAGCAAATTTACACAGTATCTCTCCTTTTCTAGGAATATCTTGCTTGAATTTTACATCATACGCAGAAACTCTATCTGAAAACTTGAAGAGTAATGTATTTTCATCTACATCATAAAGGTCCTTTACTTTGCCACTTGTTAGAAACTTCAAACAATCATGGTTAAATTTTATTGGATTTAACTGCTAGGAAAATCACGAGCCCATCATTCCCACCATTTTTGGCATTTCCCGATATGCTTTGTTTACAAAAACATCATTGTCAGCAGTTATCATTACAAACTCCATGGGATTATCAGAAGGTGGAGAAATAATGATTTTTTCACCCACATCGATAGTTTCTAACTCCAATGTATCACCCGCACCAAAATTTACGTGGACGTTAGTTAATGGTTGAGATCCTGTATTTTGAATCGTTATACGCCCCATAACAAACAGACTTTGCTTGTCTAAAATTGGATCAACAAAGATATCATAATCTTGTGTAGATACAGATAATTTCAAAATATCCATTCCAAAAATCACTGTCATGATTATAATAACTCCAATTCCTGCACAGATTATTGCAGTATACTGCTTCACGTTAATGTATTGTTTTTCTAATAATTAAGAATAACCAAGATATTTGCAAAACATATTTGGAAAATTCCGTGTCAAGTACATTTGAAATCAAAAGTTGTGTCTTTTAAACAAGGTGAGATAAAAAGATGTTTCAATAAAAACCAAAAAATATGATAAAAGTAATTAGAAATTAGAAAAAAATTACTTTACTTTAACACCATTCCAAAATGCAACCATTCCTTTAATCTTCTTGGCAGCATCATTTGGCTCTGCATAATACCAGGCACAGTCTTTGTTGGTTTTACCATTTACTGTAACTGAATAATAATTTGCCATTCCTTTCCAACCACAAAACGATGTAAAGTCAGTCTTTTCAAAATATTCTTTTTTGATAGACTCTATTGGGAAATAGTGATTTCCTTCAACAACTACAGTGTCATTACTGTCAGCAATTACTACATCATTCCAAACTGCTTGCATGTTTTTCAATTCAATTTTACCATATTTAAAAAAATATCCTACTCTCCTTTCATTTCTTCTCTACTTCGAAATTCAGGAGTGATTCCAAGTGATTCATAGTCACCTGAGGAACAGGTAAAACACATTGAATCTTTTTGAATTCCAACTGCTGCGGCGAGATTTTCAGCATCATTATACCCTAAAAAGTCAGCACCAATACTTTGCCTTACCATTTCAGTAATTTCTTCCGGAGTCATTTCTTTTCCATTAGAAAATGTTGCAAGTTCATCTTGAGAGGGAAAATCGATTCCAGCATAACAGGGGAATTTAATTGGAGGATATGTGATGACCATGCTGATTTTTTTTGCTCCGGCTCTACGCAATGCCTTAATTATTGCCTTGGAGCTTGTACCTCTAACTAAACTATCATCAATTACAACAACATGTTTTCCCTCAATGATTTCTCTGATTGGGATAATCCATCGATTGATTTCTATTCTGTCTGATTGATGAGGTTCAATGAAACTTCGCAGTGGACCTTTCTTACTGTATCTGTCCTTTAAAAGTCCCTCATCAAAAGAAACTCCAAGTTCTTGTGCATAGCCCAATGCAGCAGGTCTTGCAGAATCAGGTACAGGAATTACCAAATCAGCATCATTTATTGGAAATTTTTTTGCCAAGAACCTTCCAATATTTTTTCTTGCAACGTAGATGTTTGTTCCTTCCATGTTACTTGACGGATGTGCAAAATAAGTAAATTCAAAAGAACAATGTGCCCGTGCAGGATCATCCGAGAAGCGTTCAGTTTCCAGCCCATTCTTACTTAATTTTATTAATTCGCCAGGGCTTACATTTCGTTGAAGTTTTGCACCAACTGCTGATACTGCAGAGGATTCAGATGCAACGATGTAAGTATCATCAGATTCCTTGTATCCTAAAACCATTGGGCGGAATCCTTTTGGATCACGTGCAGCATAAACAGAGTTGTCATCAGAGATGAATGTAAAACAATAAGAGCCAACCATTTCATTTTTGAGAATTGAAAGTGCTTTTCCCATTTGACCATTCTCTGAAATTAATGTCACTAGTCGTTGAGCTGCGACAAGTGTGTCACTGGCGTTTTGTGGGGTAAATGAACATCCACCAACTAGATTTGACAATTCTTGTACATTTGCAATTGTTCCATTGTGCGCAATACAGAGATCCTTTACTTTAAGTGGCTGTGCATTTTCCAAGGAGCTTCTACCCATGGTAGAATATCGAACATGGCCAATCACTGCAGGGGAAGAATATTCTTCTGTGATTTTTTTAAATTCGGATGACGCCGCAGATACTAAACCTAATCGCTTTAGTGGAGGTTTATTTGGAATTGCAAGACCCCATGCTTCTTGGCCTCTGTGCTGAAGTGCTCTTAGCGCATCAATTACCATTGGAACTACATTAGTTCCACTTAGACTAAAGATTCCAACAACGCCACAATTCTCCTTAACCAAAACTATTTTCACTCCCCGGGTATGCGTCAATCATTAACCGCAATATAGACACTGAAATTTCAGTAATCAACAAATTTTTTGTGGATCTTTCACAATAAAAACGCTAATTCTTTGAGCGATCATATTTGAATATCCATGTCACCTATTGCTCAAAATACATGTTAATGGGAGGCATTCCAATCTGAATTATAATCATAAAGTGGCATTTGAAAAAATATGTGAAAATAGAAAATTTTCATTTATGTCCATCTGATATCTAATCATTCATGGGTACCCTGAGGGTATTTACCGAACTAGTCCAGATCTACGACTAAGGAAGTGTAAACGAGTTTATCGACAAAGAGTAAAAATAGTATCCCCCGAAATAGGCGTGGATTTGTGACGCTTGTCTAGAAGAAATTATTTCAGAGATTTCAATCAGAAATGTTTTCTAATTTTACATCATAATACTTTCAGATGCAAAAAAAAGGAAAAACAAAACGAATACCTAGATCAACAACTGAAATGTTACGATCTTTACAAATTCAAACAGATCTTCTAAAAGATTATTACAACAAAGCCTTTGCCGAAGGAAAGACACAGTATCTTGGGGAAATAGCTGGGAAATTACGTATTTTAGTAATTAAAGGAGATTCAAACAAACCATTACTATTAGAATTGATGAATAAATTTGAGGATGAGTTTCAATTTTCCTTGAATGGTCCACCTGGCAAATCACTTGCTAATAATTATAGAAATGGAGATAAAGTTTCGATTGAAGAATTTCTAAATCTTGAATCTCATTTTATTGATGAAGCAAAAAAAAGAAAAACGACTGGTCCAGAAATTATCACAAAACGACAGCTAATAAAACAATGGAGTCAGCAGATGGGTTCTGCTCACCAGGATTGGGCAATTGATAAAGACTTTCATAAATTTTTAAAACCTAGATTTTATGCCCACGGAATTCCACTGCATGCCCTAGAATTAAAAGCAACTGCAAAAATTATACTAGATATTTGTGAAAAATTTCTTTCAAAACATAAAAATGAATTGTTAGATGAAAGTTATCCTACTAATGAAAAGTGGAGTAAATCATTAGCAATTACAGGGGTACAAAGACTTGATGATAAGCATACAAAGGCTTACACGTTTTGGATTAATGACCACATCTCACTTAGAAATAAAGAAGACTTTACTATTGTATTGTTTGAAGAAGATTCTTCTATTTTCAGACTAAGAAAAGAAAAAAACATTCATTTTATTTTTGAACAAATCTATCCAAAATCTATGATGCGACAGTGTAGTCTAAATCTTGATAAAATCAGACTAGAACCGAAATATCATTTTCTCTTAAAATGGAATAAAAATGAAATAAAATTATTTGTGCGATATGGTGATGGTACTTATGTTTCCAGTGATTAGAATTAGAAAATCTTCGTTTGAAGCGTAAATTCCTATTTATCGCCATAACGTTTTACAACTAAATTCATGTATTCGACTTGTGATTTAATATGATGCCCGAAATCACAAAAAATTTGATTATATAACCAAAGTACCAATGGAAAGCATGTCTCAAATCCATTTGGTAGGTAGAGATGAAGAAATCAATATGCTAGAGGAGACAATTTTAGAAAAAACTGGGAACGAAAAATTAATTTCCATTAGCGGAATTCCGGGAGTTGGAAAATCTAGTTTTTTTAAATTGTTCAAACAAAAGCATGAACAGAATCCTGATTCAAAATTTCTTTGTATTGAAGAACGAATTATTGCAGTTGATAATCCGATTTCTCTTTTTAACCGATTTTTCTCAAATCTAGAATTAAAAATAACTCCTACAAAGTCAAAAATTAAAAATTTTCTTACAAAATATTCTAAAGGAATTCAATTGAGTTCTGAAATTTTAACTCAATCGTGCTCAATTGAATGATTTTGTGTGTGAAAAATAAAGTTGAGTGAGATGTCATCTTTTTTGCCACTGATCCCGTATGTATAACCAAGAAATTAGATATGAATTCAATTGAACTAGGAGATTTTTCATTTTATAATGAGACTAGGGAGTCTTTGTGTTGTAAAATAGATTCTTTTGATGAAATGATTCATGGAAGCAAAGAGAATTAGGTAAACTAAACGGAAAAAAGATGGAACATTAGATACTTTTGAGAAAGATGGGAGGTTATATTATAGATTTAATATGTTAAGGAAAACAGACTACGATCTTCACCAATTGAAGATCATAATATGTTATTTCGCAACAGTTCATGAATTCTTTCTGTTCAAAGAAATGATTTGATTTTATGGAATATCAAGATATATTTTGTAGGCCTATGTTAATAATATGGAAAGTTAAAAAGAAACAATATGAAAAGTTTTTTTAAAAAATTCACGGGAGACAGTACACGTGGTAGACCCTGCAACAAATGTGGACATGTAGAAATTTCTCATCATTTAAAAGTATTAGAGACAGAACATGGCAAACCTTACAATAACAAAGCCATTAGGGCAAACTGTAAAGAATGTGATTGTAAACAATTCCAATGATAACATGGATGGTTCTAATCTTACAATTGGTAATGTACCAAGCATAGGCATGATGATACCAATAATTATATCTTAACCCACATTAAGCAAAACAAGATATTTTTTACATCAGATACAAATAATGAACATGATATCTTGGAAGAGAATTTCATGATTTCTCATTTAACAGATAATGTTATTGTAAAATGCAATGGCGCCCCATTAATGACTCCAATGATAGGGAAGTTTATGGTCTGGTCGGTAAACGATAAACTGACGCACTATTGCACAAATAAAATAAGACATTACTGAATATAACCAACGCGAATAATTTGTTCAGGTCACAGTGGGGTTCTAGGGATTTGAATGACATATTTCAAGTAATCATAGATAAGAGACGATACAAGAAATTTCAAGCCAGAAAAGATTTTTTTACTTACTTGAAATTAGAATATTCATTAAATCACTGATTTCTTTTATCTTTTCATCTGATGATATGTTCAATGTTGATGATTCAGGATAACAAGAGACTTGTTCTAATCTATTTATTATATCTGGTTTCACAGGGTATTTTCTAATCTCTCTTGACAGTATTTTGCACAATTCACTGATTTGAGCAGTTTCTTGAGTTTGTATTGCATGTTTAATTTCAGCTAGGTCTTGTGTAATGATCCTTTCATTTTTTGCCATAGTGTTTCAAAACAACTAGAGGTATTTGAATCACTTTTTATCCATTTGTTGTAGGTTAAGCAATAATTCGGGCAAGAGGTGTTTAAAAAAGAAAAAAGTTAGTTTGAAAAGGCATCCAGAGAATAAGACGGTATCCTTTGAGGGTCACATCTGATTTTGGTGTGGACATTCATGAAATGTGAGTATAGTTCACCTGGTTCTTCTGTAGTAAAAGAGCATTCAACGCATTTGTTTTTCATGCATTGATGTTATTCCATCATGAATTAATTATCTGGTTTCGATAAATTGTTAAGCTGTAGTTTAAACATCGCAGATAAAAAATAAGGGGGTATTACGTAATACCACAAGTTCTTTTAAAAATATGAATTAATTACTTTTTAGAATTGCCTGTTAGTACTGAAACAATTTCAAAAATATTTGAAAATAAAAACAGCATCAACAAAAATCATCCAAATGCTGATTCTAGATTGTAGTGAGTTTTGACTTTGTAGATATTGCAATTATCGATATTATTGCAATTACCAATATCATTGCTGCTATTGTTCCAAACTCTGGAACCACATTGAAATATAGTATTTCTCCTGCAGGTCTAGTCCAGTTTGCTTGATCATCAGGCAAGCCAAATCCTAACAACGTCACCTGAATGTCTACTGGTTCATCAGATTTCAATGATGCCGTATTATGTATACCATGACCTCATGTTCATGTGCTTCTGTTAATGAAAGTATTTCTTTTCCATTTTGTGTGGCAATGATTACAGTCTTTGGCGGATTGTGGTTGTACAACCGTTACAAAAATGGAAGAAATGATGGCATCGAAAACAAATACTAATGTTAGAAGAGCAGTTGTAACGGACTGCTTTTCTGATATTTTTTATCAATTCGGGGTTTGCCCGAAACTGCCGATAGAAACTCTGATCGCAACGGATAGTTTCTCAACAATATGTCAGATAAAAGCAGCAGAAACCTATTCTTTTTGGATAACTTCTTTTAATATCCGCAACAAACCGATGACATGGGAAAGAGAAGCAAAAAGGCAAAGCCTTCTGAAAACCCAAAGACCAAGTTCATAATAATTGGGATTGTTGTGGCAGTGATTATTATAGGGATTGTGACAATCTCTGCGAATCCAGACTCAATCAAGGTAGACAATCCTAGAGCCACCAAACTGTCACTGGATACAAGAAGTGGATCTCCAGTTTTAGGAGATGCATCCTCGCCTGTTACCATTGTGGAATTTGGTGATTATCAATGCCCCTTTTGCAAAAGATGGAACGAGAACACCAAGCCTGCAATAGAGAGAAACCTGATTGAGACTGGCAAGGCAAGCCTCATCTACGTGGATTTTGCAATTATTGGACCAGATTCTATAACCATCCATGCCGGAAGTTATTGTGCCGCAGAACAGGATCTTTACTGGGAGTATCACGATTATGCATATGCAAATCAGGGCCATGAAAATGATGGCTGGGCAAATTCGGAAAATCTAAAGTTATTGGTATCTGGAATTGACGGTCTTGATGCAGATTCATTCAATGCATGCCTTGATTCTAAAAAATACGAGCAGCGTATAAAGGACAACAAAAAGATTGCATCAGATGCAGGAGCGCGTTCCACTCCGTCATTTATCGTAATACCTCAGGAGGGACAGGCTGAAATGATAACGGGCGCACAACCATACGGTGCATTCAAAGCAGTGATCGATGAAATGACCAAATAAGACAATGTAAAATCCACATTAACATTTACTGAACTTGCATGAACGAATTGTTCGTTTTTCTTTTATACAAAATTTGTATTATGTAATTTGGAATTAATGCGGGTAAGAGTCATCTAACCGTTAACCGACCATTACCGTCCTAGGAATGGGCCAACTTTTGCCCATTCTTTTCAAATTATTTTTTATTCCTTAATACTATTCCACTGATGATTTGTATGAACAAATTATTCGTGTTGTTTTTATTCAAATTTTGCAAATGATATACATGAGCAATCAAGATAATCAAAACAAACTAAGTTGGGAAGAAGTACAAGGACTGTCCTGGATTTTTTACGAGGACTAGTTCTCTTTTCTTAGTAAATCAATTACTATGTCTTGCAGTTCTTGTATGCTTGGGATTTTTGTAATAGACAAATAATTGAGATCTATTTCCCAACATAGGCATAAACTGGATAGATTTTTCCAGTAACTTTATTCCTATAATTCCATTCACCATCATTCCATTTGGTTTTTTCAAAGTATCCCCTTATGGTGGAATCTAGATTTTCGTAAACTTGACCACCAATCAGAATCTGGTCTGGTTGAGCATGATTTTGTATTTTTGCTGCCATATTCATGGATGGTCCAAGAAGATCTACGTGTGATTCTTCCTCATTGTCACCATAACGAATGATTGTATTTTCACCAAAATCAATCCCAATTTTTATGGCAAGATCAGGATAATCATATTGTTGTAATACAGGATTAATCCCGATTTTAACTGCTTTGAGCATTGATTCTGCACAACTAACTGATCTGTCTGCAATGCTGTCTTTTTCTGCAAAATAACCGATCACTGCATCACCTACGAATTTTAGCACATACCCATTATGTTGTTTTATCACATATCCCATCTCCTGAGCAAATGAACTCACTATCATAGATAGCTGTTTTTGTGGAAGGTCCATAACCATTTGTGTAGATCCTACTAAATCTACATACATGACAACCATCGATACACTAGAAAAAACATGCTCTCGAAGAAATCTATCAGAATCAGTAATGACATCAGAGTATTGTTGATCTTGTTTAAGTGCATTCCATACTCTTTTCTGGATTTCTTCTTCAAGTATGTCCGAACTGACAACCTGCACATTTTCTCTCCCCAACAGGACATCCACTATGTTTTGATTTTTACTTAGTAGATTATCCAGTCCTTTTTTTGCCATGTCTTTTGCAGAATCTGTTGCCAAGGCTAATCTTGATCCTCTTGTTTCATCTTATAATTCCTCATCTTTAAGATCAAAAACAGATTGAATTGGATTATCCAAATCTGAAATTTCCTTGTGTTTGATCTTACCGACCGTCAATATCTCGCTTCGCTTGAAAAACATATCTAAAAGCCATTCGAGTCCGACACGTATTTTTTTCTCCCTTGTAGGTAGATTAGTCAGATAAAAAAACCTCCACAAAAACCACGCAGTGATTCCATGAAGTTTCTGATCTCTTAGCAATGCAACACCTGTTCGCTTTCCGATGGTAGCCATTATTCCTCGGTTTTTGTAGGTAAATGGATTTGGATTCTTGTTTTGCTTGATAATTGCTTTGAGATTTAATGCCACATGTTTTGCCTGTCTAATTGCGATTTGAGCTGTTGGAGGATAAGAATTACCTGTGGACTTGTCAATTGCATAAGCTGCATCTCCAATTGCAAAGACGTTTGAAAATCCCTGTACCTGTAATGAATTATTTACAATTATTCGCCCTGATGGACCATGCTCTGCTTTCAAAGATTTAATGATTGGCTCTACAATCACACCTCCTGCCCAGATCATTGTTGCACATGGAATAATTGTATTATTACTAAGCAAGACAAAGTCATCCCCTGCATCAACTGCTTTTGTATTTGTAATTACCTCTATCCCTGACTTTTTCAAATACTGTAATGAGTATTCTCCAAGTTCCTCACCCATCTCTGGAAGGACCGAATTTCTTGCAGATATTAGAAACACTTTCATGTTTTCTGGCTTGATTTTTTTATAAAAATGCTCAGCCGCATCTTTTACAAAGTGATTGATTTCTGCTGCAACTTCCACTCCGGCAAATCCTCCTCCAATTACGACAAAGTTTGACAGCTTGTCCTGTAAGATGGTATTGCTTTCAACGTCGGCACCTTCCAGTGCATTTATCACATGATTGCGAATTGCAATTGCATCTTCAAGTGTCTTAATCGTAAAGCAATATTTCTCAAGATTCTTGTTTCCAAAAAAATTATCAGTGCTTCCCATTGCAATAACCAGATAATCATAGTCAAGAGTGATGGATTTCTGGTCAAAGGCCTGATGTATTTGTACTCTTTGTTTTTCCAAATCTACTGATGTTACTTTGGCGTGAAAAAACTGAGCAAACGTACACAAAGTACGTATTGGTACTGATATGTCACTTGGATGAAGCATTCCAGAAGTAACTTCTGGCAGCATTGGCGTAAACAGAAAATAATTGTCATCACTTACGATGTTAATTTCTACCTCATCTTCTTTGAAATGTGTCTGTAGTTTTTTTAGCAGAGTGGCTCCACCAAAACCAGCACCTAAGATTAGAATCGTTTTTGTCATAATAATCAAAATAGTCTTTTTCCCAACTTATCTTCTACCTATGATGCATCTATGATATCTTTTTTGTAACATAATGTTTCATAAGACAGTGATCATACTAAATTATTCAAAATCCTTATCTTTTTACATTGAAAATATTCTATACGTTGTATGTATTGATCAAACCATGTAATAGATCATCCTTAAATAGCAACATTCAGTTAAAGTAGTATGGCCGATATAGTTAGTAGGTATAATAAAAGATCCACGTGGAACTTTTTTTAAAAAAATTCTTTGATAAAAAACATGAAATTCATACTTGATAGTGATAAATTATAACAGAAGTTACGGTAATAAGATTACCATATGTGGAAATCAAATTTTGATATTAAATAGAGAACTCGAATAAACGTACTATCCTGAGTCAAACAAGCCTTCCAGTTAGCAAATTCATGATGAGAAATTTTAAATCCATTTCTTCAATGTCAACTATTAAAGATGCTGCCAAAATATTTTATGAGAAAAATATTTCATCATTAATGGTTATAGAAAATAATTTGGTCATAGGAATAATTACAGAAAAAGATCTTATTTCTAGTACATTGGTGTTTAATCACAAAGAAAACACTCCAGTAAAAAAAATCATGACTGAATCCCTAGTATGCATAGATTCTAGTGTTTCAATAATTGATGCAGCAAATATTATGGTCGAAAAACAGATTCACAAGCTTCCAGTTATGGAAGATGGTAAAACAGTTGGATTGATTTCAGCCACTGATCTCATGATTCTCTTTTCCATGATAAATGAAGATGATCTTAAGAAGATTATTGGCGCTCAGACAGGCATCTAATTCCATTTGAAAAATCATATATCGCATTATTCATTTGAACTACCCTTCCACACTACCCTTTGTGGGAATGGAATCTCTATTCCCTTTTTGTCTAGTGCATCTTTTATTACTGCCAATAAAATAGGCATAACTTCTGCCAGGTCATCACGTGGGTGCCACACTCTTACCCAAATGTTTACGCTGTTATCTGCAAGCTCTGTTACCCAAAATGTAGGACTAGGTTCCATTAAAGAATAAGTTACATTTTTTTCAATTGCATCCTTCATTACTGCGATTGCTTTTTTGATATCTTCCTTGTAAGCAATCCCCACTGTAACATCACTTCGTCTTACTTCAGATAATGCAAAGGTTCGAATGTTTGAGGTAAACACCTTTTCGTTTGGAACTCTTACTACTGTTCCATCAAACTGCTGTATTCTTGAAGAAAATGTGTTAATGTCAATTAGTGTTCCAGATACACCTGAATCTGGAAGTTCTATGTTGTCACCCTGCCTCACAGGTTTTTCAATCATTAAGAACAAACCCGAGATTAAATTAGAAACTACAGATTGAGATGCAAACCCAATTACAATTCCCAAAAATCCTCCAGCTACAATCAAACCACCAAGATCAATTCCTTGACTGGCAGTTGCAGCTAGAAGAAAAATTACAATAATTCCGTAATAGATTAATTTATCAAGATTCTTTGCTGTATCTTTTGGAATGTTTGGGGCAAATCTTTTTTGGAAAATCATGCGTGCAATTCTTGCAACAATTACCCCTACAGATACAATGAGTGCGGTAATTAGAATACGTCCCACTGTAATTCCTGGTTCCATTATTTGAGTATCTAAAAATTCAAAAGCCATTAATCAAAACCTCTGCTCATAATGTATTCTTCTTTAATGGATTTTGGTTTGAGTCTAAGTGAGAGATTCAATTTTTTACCTTTTTTAGATAAATTAACATGACGTATTTCCATTACTTTTCCTGAAGATTCTTTTTTTACTGTTGCAGCAATATCGTCAATGTGGGCATCTGCGGTATTTTCAAGATAATATATCTCATGATGTCCTACAGGGAAAACAAACTTACCAATAGATACTCCTTCTTTTAATTCGTTGGAGATAGTAGCCTTTATCTTTGCAAAAACATATGGTTTAGGTTTTTCAGATTCCTCAAGTTGTGCTACTTTGCCATACATACATAAATTTCCATTTTCAGGAGTACCATACAAAGCAAATCTTGAATGCATTGGCTCGCATGTAAAGCAATCAAAAAAATCTCGAGTGTTATCATTATTTAATACAAACACTCCAATTTCTATTGGAAATTGCAATAGGATGTCAACTGTTGAATTTTTTTCAATAAAGATTGATTCTTTGAGTCGTAAAAACATTAGGTCGTTTGTCTTTTTTGATGGGAGATTCAGAGGTAGGACCGGGGCAAGTTCAATTTGCAAGACATCTTTTTTTCCAGGAACTGATTTTCGTAATTCTTGGTCTTCCGAGTTTTTTCTATAGTATGAGAATCTGTTTTCTTTTTTTTCAATAATGATTTGTGTTTTTGGCAATCTCAATTGTAATTTATCTGTGATGTCGTATTGACCAAATCCAGAATAATCATTTTTTTCCATGTTTACTTTTAGAACTCAAGATCTTTGAGTTTATTGTGATAATAACTATATCTGTAGTTAAATATTTATGAAAATATTTTCTCCAAGAATTGCATTGTAAGAAAATTTCAATTCTTAAGTAGTAAGAGATCATGTAGTTTTAAGTGGAACATAAGATAATTTTTAGTTTAATTTCGTTGCTTGTTGTAGTTACAGTTTTTTCATTAACAATTCAGGATAGCTTTGGAGAAACAAGGATGGAATGTAGAAGTAAAATGATGAATGATAAATCCTTGACCCCAGTTGAAAGAGTTTATGCACTAGAAACTTGTGAACCATCAGAGGGTAAAATTTCCTCTTTTCAAAAATATTATTCAGAAGAATTACATAATGAATGTCCTAGAATAGTCAAGGAAAATACTCATCTTAACCATATTGCAAGATTAAACGATCTTAAAGAATGTAATAAATTACAAAAATATGATTCTTCATTAGTATCGCAAAAACTTACTAAGTTTTCTAGAACGACAATTGAATTTTGTGATGAAAAATATGAAATATATCTACTAGTGGGCGCCAAAAACATGAGAAATCAAGCTGGAGGATTAGCTGAGCAATGTGTACAATTGTATTTAGCTCCTATGTGGAATTCTACAGCAAGTGACAGAAATGTTCAATTGCATAATTTTATTTACGACCAAGTTAAACAAAGTGTTGAAAAGGGTAAAGATTTAAGGCAAAAAGGCGTTGAAGAAGCACAACTAAACGATCCCGTTTTTTTCCATTTGAAATACTTGTTTGATGAACAAAAAGAAAAAATTGAATATATAGAAAATAAATTACAAGAAAAAAACATAATGCCGAATTATTCAAAACAAGATTTTTTTAATGAACAATACGAAGATTGTTTAAAAATTATTTACGATAAAACACTTTTAGCAGGAGAAAAAATTTACGCATTGGCTACATGTTCCAACATCAATACAGATAGACCTATTACATTTAATGATGAAAAAATTTTAGAACACAGTAAAGATCTAGTTGAATTGTGTGATAAATCCTATGACGTATTTCTTAAATTAAGTAAAGAGGATTATTATGCTGCTATGAGAAATCTACGAGCAAATGAATGTGTTGTGTTATATGCAGATCCTATATGGGAATACAATCAAGATGATAGAATCCAAGTAATAGAAAAATTTGTTTATGACAAAACTCTAAATGATAATTATGATTACATTGATAGAAAAAATTCTGTTACAGAAGCTACTTTGAGTACAGGATTGGTACCTATTTTATCTGATTTATACAAATATCAGAAACAAAAAATTGAGATGCTAGAAGATTTTCTAAAAACAGAAAAAATTGAAAACATCTATGAGAATTAGTAAATTCCATATTGAACTAGCGTTTAAAATTCTCAGTCAAATCTCAAAATCCATCCGATTAAGTTAAACTTTTTTCAAATTAAATATTATTTTTACAATTATTGATTAATTAAAAATTTAATTAATTCTTGTGATAGTTTTGTCATAAATTTTTGATTTCTTGTTCTCGATTAAATTCTTCTTAATATACCACAATGTGGATTTATTGATACCTAATTTCTTTCTTATTTCTGGAGTCATATTCAAAATCTTATCTCTCAACTCCACACTATCATTTCTATTCGACTTTATCTTAGGAATGACAAAATCAAATTCTTTCTTCTTGTCTACAATGAAATTAGATAACTGTTGTAAATTATCTTGTAAGATAACTTGATATGAATAATTTTTACCATTCTTGTAATTGTATTTGGCATTAAAATTTGAATTAATTTCCTCAATGAGCAATTTAGCAATGTCTTCTCCCAATCTAATATGATAGTTTTCTGTAATAGTAAAATCAGATTTTTTGATTTTCTTTTCTTCTAATAATTGTATTACAGAAATATCAATTAGCCATCGAAACAACTCCTGTACATCATAGACTAGAGGAGTTCTACTCTGATTAATCTCATGTAGGAATCCTATGGAGTAGTCTAGACCAACAGAATTAATTCCTTTTCTAATCTCTGATTCTAGTATTGCATAACCATAATTCAACAATGCGTTGATCTCGTCAGATGCATTATAGTTTCTTGAATTTGCCTTGTTCTTTCTTCCTGTGAAATTAAACTCTGGATACAATTCATGAAATATTGTAGTTAGATTATCAAGATAGATTCCTGCAATTCTTCCCTCATATGTCATGAGTTGCTTGATTGATTTTGATATGTCTTTTTTCTTTGAATTTTTCATTATAGATAACAAGAACAAATCTTCTTTTTCTGCAGATTTTCTGATTTTGGTAATGTCCACTGATTCATAGAATTTGGATAATTCCTCCAGCAGATTCAAAGAATGCTCCACCTTGCACGGTACGATTTTCAGTGCAATCTCAAATCTGTTCGTATCATCAAGGTATTTTTGGTACTGTTTAATGCGTAATTTGCCTGATTTTGGCTGCTCTGGCATCAATTGGCAAGCAACTGGCCATTCCAGTTCAACAATGTCAGGTTGATGTTGTGTTTCATCAACCATCTCATTGCCTCAAATGTAATGTTTCCAGTATGGCCATCAATTATTATTCCGTCATGATTAATCTTGTGAGGATAAAATTCCAGTCTTGTATCTTTTAGCTTGTTAGTGATTATCAGTTTTCGCTTGTCCACATTGATTGATGTTCCAAAGCCTGTAATGAGTAACGGATTCATTTCTAATTGATAATCATAAAGACAAGCTTGTTTAAAGAATTAACGTATCATTGATTTTTCTTGTTCATCTTTGTAAACAGATACACCAACTCAAATCCCTGACTTTCACTCCAAAGTTTACTCAACTTTATCAGCAAACTTTCAGGTGCTTCAATAAATGATTTTAATTATATGATAATTGGAATCTCTTAATTAATTCCTATACTGATTCTAATTCTACAATAGGATCAATACAATTAGATACAGAACATCAATATGAGGGTATCAAACTAATTTAACAAAACCCGCCCCCAGTACTGAATCCTCTTAGTTCCATTACCTAAATTGTCCTAATGTTAGTTAGTTATTTCAATAAACTGCGTCTACTATAGTCATAATGGAACATAATAAAATGCAGTACAGCAGAAATCTATTTTGAAAAACTTGCGTCTTTGTATTTTTTGTTCATTTTAGATAATATTGAACGCAATCAGGAAAATTAGATGTCTAATCCGATAAATTTCTAATGTAGATTTCTAATCAAATGATTTTTTGACAGTTTCGATAAAATCTCCGAATTGATACCGAATTGATAGATATCATCGATCAGACTTTCGGAAAGTTTCGGAACATTCTACCGAATTGATAATTTATCTCGCCGAATTGATAAAAAATATTAGAAAAGCAGTGCATTCAAACTGTTCTTCTAACATCAGTATTTGTTTTCGATGCCATCATTTCTTCCATTTTTGTAACGGTTGTGCAACCACAATCCTCCAAAGATTGCAATTATTACTCCGCTAAAAATCAAGAATGTCTTTGCAATGCCAGAGTTTCCAGTAATGTCAACCCCTTTTACTTCTTTGAGATATTGTGCAAACTCATCAGGTCTTTGGTTAAACTGTGCCAAATTGTTCATGCTGTTTGCTTTGTAGGTTCTTGGTTTCTTGTCAGGTCCCCTCTGGCCTCTATATCGCCTTTTTTCTGGTATTTTTTCAAGGGTTATTTCTGAGAATTCATCTATTTGTTCTGGATTTGTACCTATTTTTCTGTATAACCGTTGATTTGTTCTGATTATTGTTGTTATCCATAGGCGTTTGAACTTTTTATAATTACAATTTTCAAATTTATTAAATTTTTAAAAAGATCTCATCTGATCATTACATATTGGAGGATTCTGATGCTGAACAGCAACGAGAAAAAGAGACTGAGAACAAGGTTCGTGCATTCTACAAGAACCTTCTAAAAGCATGTGACAAATATGATGAAATCAAAGAATCCTTTGATGAAATATACACTCCAATTAATGAACAATATCAGGAACTAGCCAAAATACCTGGACTTGTTCCAAGATCCAGTCAGACAATTATTCAAGATGCTTTTGATAGTATTGATGAAGTAACAGGGATTGCAGATGACTTTTGTTCTACCCTGAGGGGAGAGTTTGAGCCCATCTTAGAACGATTCCGTATATCTATTGAGGACATTGTAAAAGAAATTGCAGTAGAGAAAGCACAACAGGCATCATCCACTTCTTCTTCACCTTCATCATCCTCATCAGCAGACATCAATTCTGGTACATCCACAAACATTGTAAGTTCTTCAAATCCAATCATTACAAAGAAAATCATCTCCATGATACTTGTAGGAATTGCTGCTGGCTCTGGAGGAATAGCAGCATATGCAATACTTGATCTAGATGTTGATACTCCATTTCTTTCAGCTCCCAGTAACTTGGATGTAATCCATGAGAACATTGTCAATTTTTCATGGAACGCTTTGAATGACAAAAGCGGAATAAAACATTATCATTTTGAATTATATGATGAGACAAATAACCAAATGATATCAAGTAAACAAGTTACCTCAACATCTTATAGTGTCGAGTTGGAAAATGGAGAATATAGTTGGCGTATCAAGGCAATTGACAATGCAGGGAATTCTGGAGACTTTAGTCAAAGATCATTTTTCTCTGTGAAGATATTCGAACCCCCCACTGCACACATACAAACAAACACAAACAGCATCAAGGTTGGACAAACACTTCAGCTCAACGGTGGACAGTCTTCTGACTCTGATGGGAGAATCACAAGTTACATCTGGGACTTTGGTGACAGAACTACCAGCAACGAGGTAAATCCTTATCACACATACAGGATGCATGGCACTTATCAAGTAACACTTGAAGTTATGGATGATGATAGGCTAACAGACATTTTTTCAATTGATATTGTTGTCAATACCACCCCATCTCCAATTATTCGTGACATATACACACCTACAGGCTCAACTCATAGAATTGTATATCCTGATACAAGTGTCATCGTAGACTTTGAGTGGGAACAAGTCTTTGATGATGATGGTATAGCACACTATGAAATTGAGCTTGATAACCAGGTCTACTCTCAAAAATTTTATGATAATAACAATTCAATTTCAATTAATACTGAAGGTAAACATGAATGGCGAGTCAGAGCGATTGATAATATTGGAAGTATTGGCCCCTGGAGTCCCACACATACCTTTGCTGTAGATACAATTTATCCATGGACTGTAGCCAAAATCTCCTGGAATCCTACTGAATATCGTTTTGCTGAAAACCTAGGATTTATTCAAGTGGCAGATAATGACGTAAACAATCCAAATACAACAGATTCCGTTTCAGTCAGGGTAACATCTCCAGATAATCCTAGAGGCATATCTGTCACCCTTAGGGAAACCGGGGCCAACACGGGAATTTTTATAGGAACATCTGACCTGACACAGGTATTTGAAGAAACAAACTGCAATTTCAAGGTAATCACTGCTTCTTATGTGGATAATAGGCTGTCTACCGGACCAGGAAATTCCATCACGTTGACTGCAGATGCAAACAAGTACCATGCATGTATCAAATAACAATTCATTTGAATTTACTTTTTTTCAATAATGTGAATATATCTAATTGGGCTAACATGATGATGTAATGACTCAACAAAACAAAACTACAAGAAATATTTCACTGCAAAGCAGTGGAAAAAGATTCCAATCGAGATACAAGAGCAACTCTGCAACAGATGCCACGTAATCCTCACAGATCATAAAACCAAGAATCATGGATTTTCATTTAATTCTAATCTTTTTAATTTAAACCCAATATGATATGCATGTTTTCGTTCCGAGTCATATGTCATTATTGTGAAAATGATTGCCCAGTTCCAGTTTCACTTAAAGACAAAACAAGTACGAATATGGAAAATGTAAGATCACCTGGGTGAATTTAGATCTAGAAATAATTTGATTTTATGATACTCTTGTATGTTATTATGAAATATTACTCAACAATTCCAATACAACCTCATTTCCAGAATCTAGTTCAAGTGCCTTCTCAAAGAACCGTTTTGCCTCATCTGTACTGCCACGTTCTGCAAACCACTCACCCTGTTCTATTAGTGACTTGACTACCTGCTCTTTGAATTGTCCCAGTCTGTCTATCATCTCGTTTACTTTGTCCGTGTCATCTTGCTGCAGGTATATCAAGAGTAATCCTGATAACGCATCAAAGTTGTTCCTGTCAATGTTTAATGCATCATCATAATATGATTCTGCTAGTACCATATTCTTGGATTTTAGTTGAGCCAATGCCATGCCGTTTAGTGTCACAATTCTATCTGAATCTATATCAAGTGATTTGCGGAACAAATCTATTGCAGTATCATACTGCTCCAGTATGATGTGAATAGTTCCAAGGCCGTTTAGAGCGTTTACGTTGTGTTCATCCTGCTCCAGTGCTTTCTCATAGTTTTCAACTGCAAGACTAGCAATGAATTGCATAATATCACCAGATACGTGATCTTTGGATTGTTGTTGTGCCTGATTTGTGTAAAAGAACCCCAATCCATTTAGTGCGTTTACGTTGTTTTGGTTTAGATGTAATGTGTTCTGGTATGCAACAACTGGGGAATCATTATCACACAAGAAGGTCTGCGAATATCCAATGCCGTTCCATGCATGGATGTTATCGTGTTCTATTTGTGATGCAATGTAATACAGAAATAATGATTCGTTGAATTGTTCAGATTCCGCTAGTTCATTTGCTCTTGGTAATAATTCAGAGGGAAGTAATGCCATTGTAACTTCTGGTGGAACATGTACAGGATCCTTAATCATGGAATTAGTATTACATATTATTTCATTGAATCTTTCTGAGAACGTAATAGTTGCAGAATTCAAAGCATTCTCAAACGAGAGTATTTGGATTCTTTTGTTAAATGTGTCAGTCACATAGACATTGTTGTTGCTGTCAACCGTAATGCCGAATGGATTTTGGAGCTGGCCCACGTCAGAACCCAATTCACCGGATTTTACAAGAAAGTTGCCGTCAGCATCAAACTTTTGGACCCTGTGATTATTCTTGTCTACAACGTAGATGTTGCCAGTTTTGTCAAGTGTAATGTCTACAGGTTCATTGAACTGACCATCACCTGATCCTCTTTCACCAAACTGCAACAGGAAATTTCCGTCAGCATCAAACTTTTGGACCCTGTGGTTTGCAGTGTCTGTAACATAGATGTTATCTTCTCTGTCAACTGTAACGCTAAATGGATAATAGAACTGACCCTCACCTGATTTTAGGGGACCTGTACCGTCAGGGTCTATGCATCCAAGGTTTAGTTCAAGAAAACAACCAAGTATTTCTGAGGCATGTGCATATTGTATAAACAGAAATGACAGATCTGGCCCAAATGATTTGGACTCGAGCAATGCTGGAGTGACCGTATTTTTACCTATCGTGTTTATGTGGTTTCCATCCGAGTCAAAAACCAGTACCTTGTGAGCGTTCCTGTCCACTGCAATCACATTGTTCTTGCTGTCAAGTGTGATATCACCAGGAGTCCCATACGGCCCACCTTCAAAGCGTCCAAACTCGTTTATGATGGTACCTGTGGAATCAAAGACTTTGATGGTGAGGCTTTTAACATCGCCGACATATATATTATCAGCAGTATCAGATGCTATTCCCGTAGATTCAATGTCCTGGGCAAACACAGATGTTGATTCATTACTTGTGACACCAGACAATGTTGCAGATGAAGTGTCAGTGGAGGACTCTGTATGAATGAATGCTGATTCTGGGGAGATATCAGGGAATTGGGAAACACTTTGAGGAGTAGTGACTGCTCCAGAGGAACTCGCAGAAGTCGATGTACCTGATGATGAAGAGGATCCCTCATTACCGTTACCCGAATAATTATTTTGTGTAGTACTAGTGTCATGAACATCACCAGTAGAAATGATGTCTGATTCTTTAGAAATTTTATCAATTTCTTCATTCATTCCAGAGTTCAGGTTCTGCAATGTATGCTCCGCTTGTAACTAACATTGCAGCTATAATAGGCAACATTATAGATTTTGTAAAAAGAGTAGATGCAGTAGAATTAGTTACAGTGGATACGGGCAGAATTTTACTAAATATGAGAGTTGAATTCTGTACTGAAGAAACAATCATAGATTTGAGTGCAAAATGTTTTTCAACCTGGACAAAACTTGTATTTACTAATCCAATTACTGTTGAACCAGAGGCTATAACAATAGCAGATTTTTGTCTTGAATCAAAATATGTTTTAAAAGTAATCTTAGTTTGAGGTCCTTTACCATTTGTGCTATCACATTGAGATCCAAACATACATTCAAAATTAATCTTAAGAGGGTTTGATTGATTTTTGGTCTCTATTATTCCTTTGACCAAATTTTTTTGTTATTTTTTAACTTTAAAAATATATGGTAAATTAGAATCTTTAGAAAAAGGATGATCTGAATTCACTAATTGAGCAGAAAAATATTTTGCTATGAATTCTCTATTCCAAAATCTGAGATATGCCTCTTCAATAGAAGTATGAACAACAATTGATTCGTTATATTCCAATAATCACAAACCCCTGTTAAGAGATCTTTTTTTGGCATCATCCTGCAATTTATTATATCTTTTTTTAATGCTAGATAAAGTCAGGATTTCTATCAACTTTATTCCATATTCAGTAAGTCGATAAGTTTTTGGATTCTTGGTTTCTAATACATCAATTAGTTTTTTTCTGATTAATTTACGCTTAGTATTATCGGTTCCAGGATTATTACATAATTCAGATAAGTCTTTATCAGTTGTGAGATTTCTTTTCTCATAAATTATAATGAGTACATCTTTGCAAAGTGAGCTGTTTAAAACTCCAACTGCTTTTTTAGCAAGTTCAAATGCTTCTTCCTCATTTTTTAAAAACCCAATATTGTTTTGCTCAAGATCTTTTATCATATTCTCTTGATTTTGGTTAAACGTAATTTTAGCAAGATCCCAAGGTTTTCTATGATTTTTAATTGTCGCAGTATCATTTTTCATTACTCTGCATAATTCTAAAAAGAGGTCTCCAGCCAATGCAACATAAAGGCTCTTTCCTTTTAGAAATAGAAATTTAATTTTTTGAAGATATTGAATTCTTTCTTCTACAGGTAAACTGCTACCATGACCTAACTTTCGTTTAACATTGTTAATGGTGGTTCCTGGATGACTAGACATACGCCATAATATCACGAGACAGTCGATCGTGAGGCATTTCGCTCATATCCCTATACTGCTTTTTTAGTTTAAAAAAAATTCAATCTAAATATATAAACTGCAAAAATTTGAAAATATCTAATTTCTTCTTTAATCTTAACTATATTCCACAAAAGTCGTTTAGAAAGCATTAATTTGATAATTTTTAGATGGAAATGTATGTCTTTTGATATTGATTGGCACAGAAATTTCTATGGAATTTCATGGGCATATGAAAAAGATAGACTAGTTGTTTCAACAGTATTTGAGGATAAGAAAGAGGCCATGCTAATTGCCAAGGAAGTAGAAGATTGGAGTGACAAATTTACCAGATTAACAATAATTGAGAAAGAGGGGGATGAGTTTGCCATCTGTTGTTATGAAGATCCTCAAATTTCAAAAAGCAGTACACATGTAGGACTGTTTAGAACTGGAATGAGGCAAAGTGGAGGATATGAGCAGGCAAAACCAATGATTGAAGAAAAATCACCTTTATTGCAAATTGCTTATGCTGCAGATGTTAGAGATATGAATACATATGAGCAAATTTCAAGATTAGTCCCTATGAGAAAATGTAGAATAATTTCTGAAAAAGAGTTAAAAAAACAAGAATATTTTTACGAAAAAACTGCTAGTTTACAAAATCAAGATTAAAAACATACTGAGATTCAAAATCAAACAGGTTTAAATTTTTCACCAGAAGGGTTGTGTGTTAAAAATAACATAATTTAGATATAAAGAATTGCAATGACTTGTACATATTATTAATGCCGTTAAATCATATATCTGGATTAACCATAATACTGTAGACTATAGCATGCTAAAAAATTACAATTCCAGTAGAAACAATACTGGAAGACAATCATAAATTTGAGAGTATGATAAGTTCAATATGCATTGTGATGATAAAAGGACACTGTATGTTTTAAAAAAAGAGATAGAGAAAAAATGGGATGAATTAAAAAACTCAGGATTCAAAGATGAAGCATTACTCAAAAACCTCAATGAAGCATTTTTAGACTATTTTGAATACAAAAATCAAGGGCAGGATTATTAGAATGACTTAAGTAATATTTAACATTAATAATGACATGAATTTTGAAAATCTCCTAAAGAGAATAATGGATTCAGATCCCAATATCAGACATAGTATAATTACAGATAAAGAAGGAAACATCCTTGCCACAAGTCACCGAGAAGGAATCACAAATTTTCTATCTCAAGAGGAGACTGAAGCATCCTTGAGAAGAGCGGCAGATGCATGGAAAGGAAGAAAAGCATTGAGTCCAAAAATAGGAAATGGATTGTATGCTGTTGCTGCATTTGAAAAAATCACTCGAATGACTTTTCCATTAGGAGATGAAAATTTGATTTTTGTCAGCATGGGTTCGGATTCAGTTAGAACGGATGTTCATGAAGGAGGGCAAAAACAAATTGTAGAACATGTCCTAAACATACTAAGTCGTGATCCCACAAAAGCTTAGTATGAATGATTCAAAAAATGTCAATTATAGAGCATACTAAAGAATGCAAATATAGAAATGATCATGATATGCCCCACACAAATTGCTACTGCCAGTGTCACAAAATTTTAATGGCAGAATCAGGAAAGATGGATTCAAGAACTTTTTGATTCATTTTTAGGTTCAAAATTCTCAATAATTTCAGTGACAGTTGAAATGATTGTTTCTTTGATTTGCATCTTAGTCATGCCAGAGGTACTCATGAGTTTCATTTGATCTAATAATGCAAAATGAACCCTACCTTGTAGATAGTCCACAATTCCAAAATTTTGTTTTGGAAATTCTGTAACAAATAGATCAATCTCAGATAATTTGTCAGATTTTTCGCTCATGATAAAATAATAGAAAAACCAGTTATAAAATTTCCAAATACTCATTAAGACTCTATAAAAAATAAATTTCATGACAGAATTTGTACACAAACCATATGATCGAATTTATGTTCGAGACATGATCAAGTTAAACCTAGATGACCTTATTGGAATGATGTCCTCGCTGGAGGCAGCAAACGCATATTGGGTTGATGGAGTTTTATTTGCAAGTTTTGCCATGACCGAGTCTGAAGAATTGGCTAAAAAAGAAATGCAAAATGAGATGTTTTTAGATAAGATAATTTTTGCAGTGTATGAAAATTATACAAAAACCGTAAAATCATCAACTAATTTAGAAATTGGAGTTTTAAACATGCAAAAAAGCAGATTGTATAAAGATTTGATTGAATGGTTAAAGACTCAATCAATTTGGAACGAATAACTCTGAGAGGCTACAAATTAGAAAAATAACACTGGTGCAAATATAGATAAAAATTCAAGGAAATAGATCATTTGTAAAACATACGTAGTTGACGAATTCAAAAAATAGCGATTACACCACTAGAAATAATGATTTTTTCATTATAGATTATAGTCACTTTCAGAAAAATAAAAAAACAGACAGCTGAACTTGGATCAATTTGGCTCTAAATGGGATTAAAATAATGAGCGTTATTCTAAGACTTCAAAGGAATTTTTATAGCAATTAGGATTTGCTTTGAGCTGAGATTCTACGATTGTTTTTGAGAAATTGTGAACAGTCATCATATGTTTTGGAATATCATCGCATTTTTTCTTACAGGTTCTACATAGATATTTCATGTTCTCTTTCTAGTCTTTTTGACACTATAGAAGCGTTTGTTTTATGATCTTTGCAAATAAGGTCAGTTAAGATCATTCAGGTAGTATTTTTCTATTCGCTCATGAAGAGGCTCAAAATAGTCATTACATGACTTTATGAATTCCTGACGAGTGTTTTTTTCACTACTGACTAAAATCACTATTTGATTGATCTTTTTTCCAGTTACTTCTTGAAACATTTGAGCATAACACGTAGTTTGTAAATAATACTCATACATGTATTCATCCACCTGGGGTTTTCTTTTTGTCTTGTAATCAATTATGGATAATTCTCCATTATACTCTGCAATCAAATCACTGGTACCTGCAACCTTTAGATTATCAGAATACATTCTTTGTTCAATAGAGGTAACATCAGAAATATTTTCTAAATAGGGTTTTAAATTATTAAAATGAGCTATGGGAAGTAAATCAAATTCATTTAAAGATAAACTATTACTCAAGTAATTCTCGATAATCTTATGCGATTGTGTTCCAATTTCCTGGGCCTGTACCGTAATGTATTGATGTGCAGGTTCATTTTCTCTCCAAGATTTTAAACTATTTTGTTTTTCATCAGAAGATGTTGCTGAGAGAATAGTACTAATCGAAGGATAGATTTTATCAAATTTTGTTTTATACCAATGTCCATCTTCACGATCTAACAGTTCAGGTTCTCGGATCTTTAACATTTGTGAAAAATTAGACATGAAAAAATTTAGAATTTAGCATTTATTGAACATTTGGAAACTAAATATTTTTAGGTTTTTTTAAAATTTGTTTTTGAAATTTGTCAAACTCTGTTTTAGTTTTTATGAATTGATCGGTTATAATTTTTTTTAAAGAAAAAAGATTTTCCAATTTATTGTTTATAATGAAAATAGATTCATCGAAGATCACAGTTTCAACAAATTCTTCATTGGGATATACAGTATATTCAAAAAAATCAGAGTTTATTTGAAACTTTAATTTGAATCCCATTAAAAGACCATAATCGTCATGTTTGTTCAAAAAACCAATCAGACTTGCTTTAAGAGTGTCATTTTTAGAAATAAGTTGGAAACGTGATTTGTTTTTTGGATCATTATCAAAAATACATGCCACAGGATTTCCTTTAATATGCAAAACAGTCGATTTGTGGGATGGGATGTATTGTTCAGCATCAGGCATTTTATCTAATGGCATGCTTCAAAAACAGGTAATTTCATTAATAATTTTTTTAGTTTTTTAGAGTTATTAAGAGACAATCCCCCTTAACACATGAGGCCGAATTTATGGATGAAACCCAACCTAAAGAACTAAAATTTAGAGAAAAAACTCACCAAACAAAGAAAAGAAAAATCAGAACAAATTATAAAAGAAAAACTAGATAAGAAAAAATTAGATTTTGACACAATAGCATTAATTATTGAAATTTTTGAGAAATCAAAATTTAGGTGGCATAAAGAACATTTTGATATTTTTAACTCAAAATCCAACAATTTTAGAGGTAAAGAACTTCCAAATAACAACAGAGAATGCGTGATGTTAGGACAGATTAGGAACAATTAGAAGTAAAATAATTTGCAATCTAAGAGACAGACAAACCACAGAAGAAGAACGACAATCCATAGATGACTTAGTTTGGAATTTTGTTTGGTATCAATGGAAAGAAGCAAGAATGCTCTACGACTATTCCATAAATGGTGAAAAATAGGACAAAATTTTTTATTCTAAATTTAGAACAGTAAAAATACCTGATTTGTGAAATCACAGTATGAGTAATCTAGATGACTCAATTGGAAAAATACTATTAGATCTTCAAAGAGATGATCCAGATACATTTAAGAAACTTTTGAAACGTGCCCAAAAAGAACATCCAGAGCTGTTTGAAGGAGACATAGATGACGAAAACAAGGAGATAGAAGAATACAATCGCAAAGTAGATAAATACAATAAAGAAATAGATGAAAACTAGTGACTTTGTTAATTTTAACACACATAAGACTCTAATTCTTAATTATGTCAAATGGGATTTATCAAGAAATTAAGTAAATTTTGCATTCTCAAAAAGGTCAGAGACAAAGCTGATGAATCTGAAGAAAAATAAATACATCAAGGTTTACGAGGGTATTTTTAGTTTAGAGCTGCCACAATAAACTCATGAGACTGTAAAAAACTACAACTGAAACCACAAGGGCTATTACACCAATGGATGATTTTTTCATTTTTCAATATCTGATTTTGGAATGAATAGAGACAACCAGTTATGCATAATTTTTCGATTCAAATCAACAAATGTATTTGCATTGTCATTCCATGTTTTGATATTTTTTGTTCCAGATTCTATTGTGGCAATAGTAATTTTGATACAAGCCAGTCTATATTTTACAATCTCTTCCCCCACATTGTCAATTATTGTCTCAGTAACTTTGGGTAAAGCAAAATTAAGTCCGGATTTACCTAGGAGTTCTTTTTGCAGTTCAGCATTTGCATTAATAGTGTTTTTCCATGATTTGTAACACTCATTTTGTAAATCAAATAGTGTTTGTTGAAAATGAGGCACCGAATGTTCTATTTCGGAAAAATATCTTTGGTTAACTTTATCAAATATTGCAAAATTATCATTTTGGGGTTTTTCAGCATTTGCATTCATCACAAGACTACTTGTTTTAAAGGATTTAAATAATTTGATATAAAATCAGTCCATTCCAAGACATAATTGTTTTTTGCCTCACCAACGACATACCTACAATTTCTTTCAACAAAGCCCATTAAACAATCACTATTTTTTTAAAAGTTAAATGCATCTAGACATCATCATTCTTAAATTAACATGTATGAATTTCAAAACGGAATTTTATTTTATGGATTATCGTACTACTAACACAGGAATTTTAGACCATTGAACGACGCCGTTTGCAACACTACCCAAAATTAATTTGTCAATGCCTGTTCTCCCATGAGATCCCATCACAATCATATCAACATTGTTAGATTTTGAGAAGGACAGTATTTTCTCCACTATTGAGTCACTAACAAATATTTTTGTAATTGTTTTGATGTTTTTCTTTTTTGAAATTTGTTCTAATTTTGTAGTTTCACGGAGAATTTTTTCTTTGTATTTTTTTACATCTTGATTATATTTAGGAGTAAATTCTTTTCCATACCAGCTTCCATTAATCTTTTCAATACATGTAACTAGAATCAGTTTTGAGTGATATTTCAGTGCAAGATTTAATGCCATATCAAATGCATGTTTTGAATGAATGGAGCCATCAAAAGGAATGGCAATTGTTTTGATTTTGTTAGCATTCATAATTTTGAGATAGTTTTCATACATATAGAATTTCTCAATGTATAATTATAGTACAAATTTTAACACCAAATTGAGAAAAGGCAACTAATTTTTTTTACGATGGATTTTTGCTTCATCATGTAAATCTTTTACCATAGAGATCAGTAATTCTACTTCGTTTTTCTCCAAATTTTCAATATCATTAATTTTTTTAATAATCAGTGATTTTGTAGAAGATTCTAACGATTCGTGTTTTTTTAATCTAGAACCAATAAGTTGTGCACCTAATGCGGAGATAAAAGTACCAATAATAGATATTCCTACAAACATCAAAGCAATTCCCAATAATCGTCCAATCTCGGTTACTGGAACAACATCTCCATATCCTACTGTTGTGACAGTTGCAGAAGCCCACCAAAACGCATCGATCAGATTTGTAATTTGTGCATCTTCATGAGGAGACTCTATTAAATAAATTCCAATTCCACTTATTCCAATTACCAATACTGAAATTATGAGAAGTGAAATTAGAAGTTTCAACAAAAATCATTAAAATATTAACTACTAAAAACCAAAATAAGATTTTCAAGTTCGAGAACATGGACCTTTTTTATTACATCATACTTGAATGATTAACAATCGGTAATCAAGTATTCCATTCTTCAAATTTCTCATTTAGTAAAGAAAAAACTCGGAACTCAAGTATTTTTGCGTTGTTCCTAGGATTAGTTGTCAGAGTTATTTTAAATCAGGATTTTTCTGTCTCTACTAGCAAATTCATTATGTCATGATTTGATATTATCCCAATCACTTTTTTTCTATTTTCAGGATCAATTACAGGTATCATATCAAATGGATAAGAATTCATTTTTTGAATTACTGAATAAAGATATTCACTGGGTAAAACAGTCAGAAGTTTTTCATACATAATATCTCCAATGGTAGTGATATCACGGGTTTTTTTATGAGATTTATCAACTTCACGTTTTGAGATAATTCCAACCAAAACATCTTGTTCGTCAAAAACTAGAAACGGTCTTTTGCCTAGTTCATTATTTTCAAGAAAGTCTTTAATTGTAATATTCTTTGTCGTCTTAAGGAAGGCAGTATTAATTACAGACATTGCAGTCATGTCTGATACTACTCGTCTAAAATAACCAGGAACTAGCCCCATTTCTATAGTTCCTATTTTGAAGTGAATTATCTTCTTTAATTTACGCTGAAGTTCAACGCTAGAAATTATCATTGTCATGAGAGTTCCAAGGACCAAAAGTGAAAACAAACTATTATTCAAAATATTTACTTGTAGTAAAGACAACATCAATGCCAAATCTACTGCACCTTTAGACATGACACCATATGCAACAGTTGTTGCAGGTCTCATTTGAGCAATACGTACTGCAATGTAAGAACTGAGAAATTTTACACCAATCATTATAACAAGAAAACCAACTATTACCCACAATTCTAAATCAAGAAACGCGGTGCTAAAGTGGAGTCCAATTCCTGCAAAGAAAATAGGAATGAAGATCCCATATCCCACAGCATTAACATTTTTTGAAATCTCATTGTACTCTTCTTTACTCATTCTCGAAACTGCAATTCCTAAAAGAAGTGCGCCTATTGCACCATGAACACCACTAATCTCTGCAAAGTATGCAACAAGCAATATCACGCCAATTACGATTCCAAAATAAATGTGGGTAACTTGAAGATGTTTTTTTATAAATCGGAAAAATCGTGGTAAAACAAACACTGAAACCAGTCCTGCTACAGCAAAGAAAACAATCATTTTCACAAATAACCATATAAATTCTGAAAACACAGGCGTTTCACTTGTATTGATTTGAATCATTATACTTGTGACAATAATTGCGATAAATTCTACAATCGCGGCTACAGTAAAAATTTCAAGACCAATAGTGGATTTTAACTTTCCAAGATCACTTAGAACTTTGGCAGTAACACCCAAACTAGAAGCCGCAATGACACTGGCAATAGCAAAGGATTTTATGAAATCCATATCTAAGGCCATTCCAAAAAAGCCAGCGACTACGAAAGGAATTAAAAATGCAACAGCAGAGCCAGCAAAGATCCTACCCCTCATAACGCGGAACAATCCTGCTAGGTCTATTTCTTCAAGACCAATTAGGAAGAATAGAAAAAACACCCCAATAGATACAAAAAGTTCAATTTCTTCAATTGGCTGAACAAGCGCAAAAAGTGCAGGCCCAACTATTATTCCTGCAAGAACATTTCCTAAAATTGTAGGTTGATTTATTCGATGCATGATTTCTCCAAATAGTTTAGCAGATAGGAGTAAAATTCCAATATACAAAATAGATTCAAAAGTCAATTCTCAAACAATTCTCCAGGTTAATTTCAAAAATAAATTGAAAAATCCCTTAAAAGTAGTTATGGGCTAGAATACTAAGGATGTTAAAATTTTCTATGTAGAAATAATTTATTTTATCTACATAAAAAATCTATTTTTAGAAACGAAAAGCTTTTTTTCATGAGTGTCTTTTAGAATAAGAACTAATTCTTCAACAGTGCAAGTTCTAAAGGATTCAGGAAAATCATCAAGGTTGAATTTTTCAATTTTTTTACTTTTCTTTTCACTATAAATTTTACAGGGCCAGGTATTTGTTCATGATACATGGAATTGATAAAATCAATGATTTCTTGAGCTGAATTTTCATTCATTATCGATTGTTCCGCCTTGACCATATAATACGTGCATGGTATAGGTGTCTACAACATCGGGGTGGTTTCGTAATCTTTTGATAATCTGTTCAACTCCATTAGGATCAGGCGTTGAAATTTTAATAAAAACATCATATTTTCCCCATACACCATTAATTTCAATTATTTCAGGTAATTCCTTTAATTCAGAAATTAGTGTGGTTTCACTACCAGTATTGCAATTTATCAGAATGTATGCTTGCATACTGTAAATCAGTCATAAAGTAAATAAAGATAATCAAAAGTCATATTTAAAAAAACACAAATTATTCATAATTCAAAGTTTTAAAAAAGATAAAGGATTATTTCATAACAATACTGTGAAAATATTTTAAAAAATTACTAATGTAACTTTAGAAAATAATGAAATATGTATACACTATTGTAATGAATAATGAACATCGCAAAAAAGAACTGTTCCACTAGATAATGTTTTAGCGGAGATGCAATGGCCATCTTCTAATCCCTTTCCACAAACATAACATTCAATTTTATAAACTGAAGATTGTACTGTTAGTGATTTTTGTAAATTTTGCATATTGTGCAAAACAGTTTGGTTTACCCCCTGCATGGCAACTTAGATACGATCAAATATTATATAAAGGTACCGTACTATACGGTAATCATGATATGCCAGGAATCAAATTTATTAATCAAAAAACACGCCTCAAAACTCATTAATTAATTTAAATAATAAAGAACTAAAATTTTGTTTATGGGTGGACACCTTTGGAAATGCTCAAGTAAAAGTAATACCACTAAATTTATCTGAAAACCAATTTCAAATTTACAATAAAATTTCAAGAAACTATTCTCATTCATTTCTTTTTGAATCGCTTTTGGGTCCTGAAGTTTTAACTGAGACATCAGTAATGGGATTTGACCCAAAAATAATTTTCAAGGGGTATTCAGACAAAGTAGAAATAATAACTGACGAGAAAACACAAACTATTCAGACTACCGAACCATTTTCAGAACTAAAGAAACTATTGGGAAAGTCAGATGATCAGAGTTACCGGTATTTAGGAGGGGCTGTAGGAGTTGTAAATTATGATGCAATAAGATTGGTAGAAAATATTGCAGATTCTCACAATTCAAAACAGTCACTAATGGAATTTGGAATTTATGATGATGGGATACTTTATGATAATTTACACCAGAAACTATTCTACTTTTATCAGGATGAGAATAGATTTGATAAATTAATTCTGAGTGAGGATACATTTGGAGAATTCAATTCAACTGAAGTAGAGCCGAATATGGATAAAGAAAAGTTTTCAGAAATTGTAAACAAAGCAAAAAAATACATTCATGACGGAGACATATTTCAGGTCGTCTTATCTAGAAAGTTTGCATTTAAAAATGAAGGAGACAATCTAAGACTATACAAGACATTGCGAAACCTAAATCCATCACCATACATGTATCATCTAAAACAAGATACAAAAACAATCATTGGTGCATCTCCTGAGATGTTAGTCAGAATTACAAAAGATAAAGTAGAAACATTTCCAATTGCAGGAACTAGAAAAATTACAGATGATAAAGAGAAAAACGAACAGCTTGCTGATGAATTAATCCATGATGAAAAAGAACTGGCAGAACACACAATGCTTGTTGATTTAGGTAGAAATGATATCGGCAGAGTTTGCAAATATGGAACAGTTCATACAGAATCATTAATGCAGATAAAACAATTCAGTCATGTTCAGCATATAGTTAGTCATGTTGTAGGCAATTTAGCGCCTGAAAACGACATGTTTAATGCGTTTCAAGCAGTATTTCCTGCAGGGACAGTATCAGGTGCTCCAAAGGTGCGTGCAATGGAAATTATTGACGAACTAGAGACAGAAGCAAGAGGCCCATATGCAGGAGCGGTGGGATATTTTTCATTCAATGGTTGTTGTGATTTTGCAATTGCAATTAGAAGTATATTCATTGAAGGGAATAAAGGGTTTATTCAATCAGGAGCAGGAATTGTTTCAGATTCAATAGCAGAAAATGAATTCAAAGAAACAGAACACAAAGCAGGTGCAATGCTGCAGGCATTAAAAGAGGCATCAAAATGAAATTTCTTATCATTGACAACTATGATTCATTTGTATTCAATATTGCACAGTATCTAGGAGAATTAGGAGTAGATTGCGAGGTCATAAGAAATGACAAAATTACACTAGAGCAAATAAAACAAAATAATTATGATGGAATAATTATTTCACCAGGTCCTGGAACCCCAGAGAACAAAAAATATTTTGGAATTTGCTTAGAGGTGATCAAAGATATTGGGCCAACGACCCCCATTCTCGGAGTTTGTTTAGGACACCAAGGAATTATTCATGCATTTGGAGGTAAAGTGATTAATGCGGGATGTGTAAGACATGGCAAAACAAGTCTTGTAAAACATACAAGTTCCAAATTATTCCAAAATGTAAAGAATCCATTTAGAGCAACTAGATATCACAGTCTAGTAGGAGATAAAACAATAATTCCAGATATTTTACAAGTGACTGCTACAGCTAATGATGACGGTGAAGTAATGGCAATTACACATAAAGAATATCTGATTCAGGGAGTCCAATTCCATCCAGAATCCATAATGACTGAAGATGGCAAACAGATTCTAGAGAATTTCATAAATCAAGTAAAGGATAGAAAATCACGCTCAAAAAAGAGCATGAGTGAAGGATTGCCATGATGGAATTACTTTCAGATAGAGAAAAACGCGCTTCAATGAAAGAGATGTTTTATGAAAGTTTTTCAGAAAAAAAATTTGAAAAGATTTCTAAAGACATATCAGAGTTATTAGATATAATTATTGAAGAAGTAAATTCAAAATCCGGAGATATGAGATGATTTCAGAGATTATTGAAAAACTACAACAAAAGACAGATCTGAGTTATGATGAGATGAATTCAATTATGACAGATATGCTTTCAGGAAACACAGATGATGAACAAAACACAGAGTTTCTATCAAAGCTTGCAGAAAAAGGAGAAACAGATGATGAACTGTTAGGAATGCTAGATAAAATGCAAGAGTTTTCACTTAAAGTCGATACAAAAAATGAAGGAACCATAATTGATATGTGTGGTACCGGGGGAGATAAACTTCAGACATTTAACGTATCAACTACTGCATCATTTGTAGTTGCAGCAGCAGGTGGAATTGTTGCAAAACATGGGAATCGTTCAAGTTCTGGAGTTTCAGGGAGCGCAGACATTTTTGAGTATTTCGGATATGATTTGGACCTAGAGCCTGCACAGATTTCAGAAATTTTACTAAAACATAATATCTGCTTTATGTTTGCTCAAAAATTTCATCCTGCAATGAAACATGTATCAAATGCAAGAAAACAGTTACGAAGAAGAACTGCGTTTAATTTACTTGGACCACTATCAAATCCTGCAGGAGTAAAAAATCAACTTGTAGGAGTTTTCTCCACAGAATATCTTGACAGATTACCTAGAATTCTAAAAAGAAAAGGAGCAGAAAATATCATGACAGTGCGTTCAGATGACGGAATGGATGAATTCTCTACTAGTGCAGTTAATCGGGTATGTATTTTAAGAAATGATAAAGTATTGATGAACGCAATTGATCCAGAAGTAGTGGGTTTACATAAATCGAAGTTAGAAGATATTCAAATCAAAACAAGAGAAGATGCGATAAAATCATTTGTAGGAGTTCTAAATAATACCGCAAATCAGGCAATGGTTGAAACTACTGCACTTAATGCAGCAGGTGGATTAATTGTTGCAAACATTGCAAATAATTTTGAAGAGGGAGTAGAAATTGCACTAAACACAATTAAAGATGGTAAGGCATTTTCGTTATTAGAGAAATTTGTTGCAACAACTGGAGATATTTCAAAACTAAAAGAGATGATATAATGGCAGAAAATATTCTAAGAAAATTAGTAAACAATTCTCAAATGGCAATTGATGATGGAGTGTATGAGTTGGATGCAGATTTGCAAAAATCAAACAAAGACTTTGTACAAATAATTAAAACAAATCCACATGCAACACTATTAACAGAAATAAAATTTGCGTCACCTTCACTTGGAAAAATAAGAACTACATCAGATCCAGTAAGCATTGCAAATCAGATGATTAAAGGAGGTTCAAAAGCATTATCGGTTTTAACTCAACCACATCTGTTTAGTGGTTCACCAGAATTTTTCATGAAGGTAAGACAGGCAGTGGATGTACCATTATTAATGAAGGACATCATGATTGACAAAGTTCAGATTGATGCAGCAAAAAAGATGGGTGCAGATTACATATTAGTAATTCAATCCCTGTTTGACCAAAAATTCCTCACTGATATTGATGAATTTATCAATTATGGACACAAACAGGGACTTGAAATTCTGCTTGAAGTTCATACAAAAGAAGAATTTGAAAATGCCTTAAAGACAGAGGCAGATATTATTGGAATCAATAATAGGAATCTAGATACATTAGAAATTAATCTGAAGACTACCGAAACAGTACTAAAAGGATATGAAAAATCAAAAATAATTATATCAGAAAGTGGAATTGAAACCCCAGATGACATCAATTACCTAAAAAAATGTGGTGCTGATGCTTTTCTGATTGGTTCAAGCATAATGAAAAGCGACAACATTCAAGAACAGGTAAAAAAACTGGTGAATGCATATTGAGATATCCCAAGAATGGTAGATTTGGAGAGTTTGGTGGGAAATACATTCCAGAGACACTTGTTCCTGCAATTGAGGAATTAGAAGATAATTATCTTAAATTTAAAAACGACAAAAATTTCAAAAAAGAATTAGACTATTATCTCAAAGTGTATGCAGGACGTCCCACCCCATTATACTATGCAAAAAATTTATCAGAAAAACTGGGAGGATCTAGAATATATCTAAAACGGGAAGACCTGTTGCATGGAGGAGCTCATAAAATCAATAACACATTAGGTCAAGCATTACTGGCAAAAAAAATGAATAAAAAAAGAATCATTGCAGAAACTGGTGCAGGTCAACACGGTGTTGCAACAGCAATGGCATGTGCTGCTTTGGGAATGAAAGCAGAAGTATACATGGGTTACAAAGATACCATTAGACAAAAGCTTAACGTGTTTAGAATGGATTTACTTGGGGCAAAGGTTCACCCAGTAAAATCAGGATCAAAGACACTCAAGGATGCAATTAATGAAGCAATTCGGGATTGGATTACAAATGTAGAGACAACATATTATCTTCTTGGCTCAGCTGTTGGGCCACATCCTTATCCAGTGATGGTCAGAGATTTTCAAAGTGTGATTGGTCAGGAAATCAAAGTACAAATGAAAAAAATTAACAATAAAGTACCAGATAGTGTAATTGCATGTGTTGGGGGAGGCTCCAATGCAATAGGAACGTTTTACCCCCTAGTGGACACCAATGCGGAAATTATAGGAGTAGAAGCTGCAGGTCACGGATTAAAATCAAAATTGCATTCAGCAACACTGTCTGCAGGTTCCAAAGGAGTACTACATGGAATGATGACATATCTACTTCAAGATGAAGAAGGTCAAATTACTGAAACCCATAGTATTTCAGCAGGACTAGATTATCCAGGTGTTGGTCCTGAGCATTCATACTATAAAGATACAAAGAGAATAAAATATCATTCAGCAACAGACGTTGAAGTAATTGATGCATTTCTGATGCTTACAAGAACAGAAGGAATTATCCCAGCTCTTGAATCTGCCCATGCAATTGCAGAAGCTATCAAAGTGGCAAGAAATGGAAAAAAATCAGAATCAATTGTAGTTACGCTTTCTGGAAGAGGCGATAAAGATGTAGAAGAAGTACAAAATTATTTGAATAAAAATGTCAAAGATTAAAGAAAAATTTGCAGAGTTAGAGAGGAAAAATCAAAAAGCCCTGATATCATACATCATGGCGGGATTTCCAAATGAAATGGCCACAATTTCAACGGTAAGGGGTCTTGTAAAAGGAGGAGTAGACATTATAGAGTTAGGGTTTCCATTCTCAGATCCTCTAGCTGATGGTCCAGTAATTCAGAATGCAAGCACAATATCACTAGAGAAAGGAACAAGAATTAACAAATTTTTCACCCTAGTTAAAAAAATCAGAAAAGAGACAGATATTCCAATAGTATTAATGACATATACAAATATTTTGTATCGTAAGGGATATTCAAAATTTATCAGAGATGCAAAAAAAGTAGGAATTGATGGATTCATACTTCCAGACATGTCAATTGAAGAATCAAAAGAGTATGTGGAAGCAGCAAAAAACAATACAGATACAATATTTTTAATTTCTCCAAATACCACAAAGAAAAGAATAGAAAAAATTTCAAAAATTTCAACAGGATTTTTGTATCTTGTTGCAGTTTTTGGTACTACGGGAATTAAAACAGGAATTAAAAATTATACATTAAAAGCAATCAGAGATGTGAAAAAACAAACCAAGGGGAAAATTCCCATAGGAGTAGGATTTGGTGTTTCAACACCTGAGGATGTAAAAAAATATATCAATGCAGGAGCAGATGCAGTGATTGTTGGCAGTGCATACTTGAAATTAATTGAACAAACGCCTCAAGACAAATTAGAATCGAAGATCACATCATTTACAAAAAGCCTCAAAAAGCATACAATTCTCAAACAATAACGCAGCCGTCATAGATATGGTGGCCAAGTACTCTAACTGTACGGAGGGGAACTCTATTTCAGTTATGACCACCAAACTAGATAGTCATCATTATATTTTATACATTAAGAAAAATAAAAAACGTACCATCAAAATTTCTAAAAGTTGTTTAAAATATCAATGATTTTTGTACGATTGTGTAATTATCTAAGAATTGAAAGTTTTGAGCGAGTAAAAAACATAGTTGAGAAAATTCCAATGCCCAACACAGCCATTGTCAAATACCCAAATTCTGGAATTACATATGACCCCATCACTTTGATTTCCTTTGAATGAGGTTTTATTGGAATGGTTAGTTTAGAACCTGTTGCAGTATCTTCTATTTCAATATCCACCATTTTCCCATCAACCCAAACAGTGTTAGGATTTTCAATTAATTTAGGAGGTAAAATCATCGTAATTTGCTCATTTTCAGTATCACCTGTAATGGCAAATATCAAAGAACTTCCATCAGGATCAACGTGAACTGTGTTTGAAAGAGAAGTATCTAAAAGGTATTTTACTTCAAAGCCTAGACCATCATCACTGAATCCAGACGCAATGCGAGAAATGGATTGAACACTTCCAGGATTTTGTACCACGTGAACTACTCCATTCATCCATTCATGAAGGATACAGAAATAATAAAAATCACCAAGTTCGTTAAATTGTCTAGTGTATGATTTGCCTACGGTAAAGACACCACTGTCAAAGATACCATCAATCTCACCCGAACGTGACACTGACGTTATAGTATGAAGTGCACTATCTGCATTGCTCCACACAACAGAATCACCAGGATAAATTGTAATTTCACCAGTAGTTACACCAGTTGATTTTTCAGACCAAAAGAACGGAGCATTAGGATCAGACGCACCTGATGGGATCGTGATTTCATAGGTGGTTTCTGCAAAAGCAAAAGCACATGAACCCAGAACAAACACAACTAATAGAGGTAAAGCAAAAAGAGTTAGTCTCACAAAAGAGATACTAAACTCTATTATTTCAATCATTATGATCGTCAAAACATACAAAAACCTGATGTTCGTTTCATTAATGTGCAGACAAAGTTTATTTTTGTTACAGGTGGTGTGATGTCTGGCCTTGGAAAAGGTGTAACTACATCGTCAATTGCAAAATTATTGCAATTAGCAGATCAAAAAGTATCATGTGTCAAAATAGATCCATATCTGAACTATGATGCAGGTACAATGAATCCAGTAGCGCACGGAGAAGTCTTTGTCACAGAAGACGGAGGAGAGTGCGACATGGATATTGGCAATTATGAAAGATTTCTAAATCAAAACATTCCAAAAAGTCACAACATTACAACTGCTCAAGTTTACTCTTCAGTTATTGAGGCAGAAAGAAAAGGAGAGTATCTAGGAGCATGCGTCCAGATTATTCCACATGTGACGGATGAGATAAAAAATAGAATTAAAAAAATAGCCGAAGACGAAAAACTTGACTTTTTGATTGTAGAATGTGGCGGAACAGTAGGAGATATTGAATCATTACCATTTTTAGAGGCACTCAGACAGTTAAAAGTTGAAGAAGGGCCTCAAGGCGTAATCTTTGTTCATGTGACATTAGCCCCATCATTGGATGTAGTCGGAGAACAGAAAACAAAGCCTACTCAGCATAGCGTACAAGAACTTCGAAGAATTGGCATTCAGCCAGATTTTTTAGCAGTTAGATGTACATTACCTCTAGAAGAAAAGACAAAAAAGAAAATTGCAATGTTTACAAATGTTACACCAAATGATGTTTTATCATGTCATGATGCAAATTCAATCTTTGAAGTCCCACAGATGCTTTATGATCAAGGAATTATGGACGCAATATTTACAAAATTTGGCAGAGTCGGGATGGTTAATGCATCAACAAATTGGGACAAATGGAACATGATTGCACAAAGTATGGTAAATCATGAAGACCAAAAAATAAAGATCGCAATGATTGGAAAATATGTGACACTTGCAGATAGTTACGTGAGTGTAAATCATGCATTAAAACATGCAGGTGCAAAAATAGGGAGATCAGTAGACATTGACTGGATAGACTCTGAATCGATTATAGATTACAACATACTATCAAAGTATGATGGTATTTTAGTTCCAGGAGGATTTGGCATTAGAGGCTCTGAAGGAATTATTAAGACGGCAAACTTTGCACGTGAAAAAAATATACCATATCTTGGAATATGTTTTGGATTTCAGTTAGCAGCAATCGCATTTGGACGAAATGTGGTGAATTTAGAAGATGCAAATTCTACAGAAATTAAAGCAAATACAAAAAATCCTATCGTAGATTTACTTCCAGAACAAAAAAATATTTCAGATATGGGTGGATCACTTAGATTAGGAGCAAATGAAATAAAAATTAAAGAAAATACAAATGCATATAAAATTTACAACACAAATTCTATTAACAAACGTCATAGACACAGATATGAAATTAACAAGAAATACATTCCAGAATTTGAGAAAAATGGATTGATATTTTCAGCTGATAGTGATGAAGGAAAAAGAATGGAAATGCTAGAAATACCATCTCATAAATTCTATCTAGGGGTTCAATTCCATCCAGAGTTTAATAGTAGACCGGGATATCCAGAAGAATCCTTTGCAGC
>Ga0224507_10000051_pt1 | contig 43120 bp, 54 predicted proteins | sample SF_Jan12_sed_USG_3_FD_170159 | JGI IMG/M metagenome (GOLD analysis project Ga0224507, IMG submission 170159) | Sediment microbial communities from San Francisco Bay, California, United States - SF_Jan12_sed_USGS_13 | ecosystem: Environmental > Aquatic > Marine > Sediment | place: USA... | reverse complement strand
ATAGCTTTTTCAGCTGCCATAGCTTTTTCAGCTGCCATAGCTTTTTCAGCTGCCATAGCTTTTTCAGCTGCCATAGCTTTTTCAGCTGCCATAGCTTTTTCAGCTGCCATAGCTGGAGAAGTTGAAACTGGACCGGCATCTTGAACTCCGCCCATGTAGAATGCAAATCCTACACCGATAGCTACAATTGCGATAGAAAATCCAATTGCGGCTTTATCTATACTTGCCATAATTATTCTTCAGATCGATACAAGCTAAATAAACCTAATCGTTTTTGTCTAAAAAATATCTTTCTCATTTTTTACATCTGTTTTTCTTTTTACCTGTGATTAGCATTGTGATTTTTCAAAAAAATCGATTGTATTTTATCCTAATTTTTATGTGATCAATTTTGTTGGAATTAACTATTCTTTGATGATGAATGACTTATCCATTGATTCTCTCTGAATTTATTTTGTTAATATGACGTATTTTTTATACTTAAATTTTCATCTGGTTTGATCTCTTGAAATTTTATTTTTAATTCTCTTTGTTTTATCAACTGTTTGATAAATCTCATTTTTTCTAACATGAACTCATCTTCAATTTTTCTATCTGTTGTAAAATGATCGTACATTTCTTTTTCATCAAACATTATTTTCACACTGTCTTTATTCTTTATAATAAAAACACCAATTCCCCAAAACAACCCTACATGAAGAGCAACGTATTTTGATTGAATATTTGTTACTTTGTTTTTGTATATTTCTACATGGGTTCTATTTTGTCTAACTTTTGAATTATCTGTTTGAATACACCATGAAATTTTGTTTGCATCTCCATTAAAATAAAATACATGGTACAATTGTCAACCAAAAAGCGGTCTTTTGTTAATATATTTTGAATCCCTCACTTATGATCATAGATTTAAAGGTGAACTCATGCTTGAATCTCATGCCTTCTTCTCAAAGATGGTTGACGAATTAGTTGAATTCTCTGAATATGATCCTGAATTGGCTGATGGAATAAAATGGCTCGATGATCAGGCTCAAAAAAAAGGAATCACATTTTACGATATGGTTTTTGAAGTCTTGTACAAACACGATGTGAACTCTAAAGCAAAAGAATGGCTTAGTACAAGAAACTAAAATTTATTTTCTCAAATCCAGTGTTTTGTATTCACAGCCTTGAGGACCACAATATTTTCCAACATAGACGGCCTTTGGTCTGTACAATGCTGGCTTTGGTGCAGCTTCTGCAAATTTCTCCTCAATGATGTGAGCTGCCCATCCAGCAACTCTTGAAATTGCAAATATTGGTGTGTTAAGATCCATTGGGATTTTTAACATGTAGTAAATTGATGCACTATACAAATCTACATTGGGATAAATGTCTCGTCCTTTCTGTGACTTCATCTCAGAAATTGTAACCGTTTCAACTTTTTCTGTAATGTCAAACCATGGATCTTTAGTTTTTTCTGCCAATTTTCTTGATAATTCTTTTAGAACTTGAGCTCTTGGATCATATGTCTTGTAAACTGCATGCCCCATTCCCATTATTCTTTCATTGTTTTGCATTTTTTCTTTTATCCATGCCTCGACATTTTCTATTTTGCCGATTTCTAGCAACATCTTCATAACTTCAGTATTGGCCCCTCCGTGCAATTCCCCACTCAGTGCTCCAATTGCAGCACTAGCTGCTGAATACATATGAGCTCTAGTTGATGCAACTTGCCTGGCAGTAAATGTTGATGCATTAAAAGTATGATCAGCATGAAGAATTAGACACACATCAAATATTTTCTCAACTTCAGGATCTGGTTTTTCTCCAGTCATCATGTATAAAAAATTTGCAGCATGACTTAGTGATGAATCAGGATCTACAATTTCTAATCCATTTCTAATTCTATGCCAACTTGCAATGATGGTTGGAACTTTTGCAATGAGATTGATTGCTTTGTCATAACTTGCCTCCTTGTTTGAGAACTCTTCATCATAATACCCTGCAAGTGCAGATACGAATGCTTGAAGCATATCCATGGGATCTGCATCTTTTCTCCAGTTTCCCATGTTTTTCTGCATTTGTTTTGGAATGAATCTAGCCTCGATTAATTTGGCATTAAATTCATCTAGTTGGCTCTTAGTTGGCAAATTATCATATAGTAGTAAATATGCTGTTTCTTCAAACGTGGAGTTTTTTGTAAGATCTAAAATATCAAATCCTCGATAAATCAGCTTTCCTTTTTCTCCATCAATATTGGATATTCTGGTATCTGCAACCTCGATTCCTCGTAAACCGATGTTTTTAGTTTCCATACTTAACCTATCTAAAAACTTCTATTATATTTTCTCTAAAATTGTGTCTATGGTGTTTAGTAATTAGTCTAATATCCCAACTTTTGGTAATAAATGATAATTTTTAATCAAAAATTAATGAGTCCAATGGAGCGTAAACGCCTTAAAAAATTAGATGAATTGGTACTAAATGCATCCCCCAGTGATCTGAAAAAAATTCAAGAAATAGATCATCAAACCCAGATGGAAGGATTGTCATTTTATGATGTATATTTAGACTCTAGTTCCCTAATCCATCAAAGTATCAAAAAATCTTTTAGAGACTCTTAAATTTCATTCTTAATTTAAATGAGGGCTAATGCTTTTTGAACTCATATTGGCAGTATCTTCAACCAAAAAACCTTCAACCAAAAAACCTTCAACCAAAAAACCTTCAACCAAAAAACCTTCAACCAAAAAACCTTCAACCAAAAAAACTATTAAAACTCTAGCAAAAAAAACAATCAAAACACCCAGGACAAAAATAATTTGCATTTCTCATAAAGAAGACTGTGATGGAATTAGTTCTGCCGCATTGATTAGACAAGCTTTTGGCGGAGATGCAATTCTGGTTGACTATCCTGGTCAAATGGAAGCCCTAAATCAAGTAGTTTTAGATGAAAAGTTAAAATCATTATTTATCTGTGATTTAGGTCTAAGTAAAAAGACTCAAGATGAGTTTATTGATATAATGACCACTCTGAGAAAAAATAAAGTCTCAGTTACTTATATTGATCATCATGATATTGATCCTGATGTTGTAAAGGCACTAAACAAAATCAAAGTAAAAGTGATTCACGACATCAATGAATGTACTGCAGTTCTAGTTTACACTGCATTCAAATCAAAACTTAATGATCATGCATCATTTGTTGCAGCATGCGCTGCAATTACTGACTATATGGAAACTCGACCAATTGGTTCAAAATTGCTGCAAATCTATGACAGGCAATTTGCATTGATAAGCGCGACTGTTCTTACCTATAATATTGTAGGACATCAAAAAGAACCTGATTATTTATTGTATTTAGTTGAGGAGTTGGCAGAATCTAAATTCCCACATGCAATACCTAATACATTTGAATTCGCTCAAATTCAAGTTGAAAAATTATCTCAAATGATTGCCAAAGTAAAACAAGGAATGAGAACCATGAAAAATCTTGGTTATATGGAAATCCTTGATGCTGGTGCTAGTGGTGCTGTTAATTTTGTAATGGGGTTATCTGGAAAAGACGTTGGTGTTGCATACAAAGAACGTGTTGATCATGGAATTTATGCAGTGTCTGTTAGAGGTTCTAAAGATTGCACAGTGCATTTGGGAAAAATTGTCAATATTCTGGCAACAAGCCTAGGTGGTTCTGGTGGAGGCCATGACAAAGCATGTGGTGCCGTAATTCCAAAACCTAAAATAAAAAAATTCATCACCGAATTGAATAAAAAAATAAAATAGTTTATTCAATCTTGAATTTTTTCAAAAATGTAAAAATTATTAAAAAATCCATACAAATCAAATTGGAATAATTGTTTAATATTCTGGAAACAAAAATTAATCAAAATTGAATTTCAAAGTAATTTTACCAATTGTAATAGCAGCTATAACACTTGGGATGCTGTCTATCTTATATGAGGGAGCATCTACCCCAAAATCTCTTCTTACTAATTTTGGAGAATCTGATTCACTGTCTTTTGAACTAACAATGATGGAGACTGATGGTGTAAAGCATTTGATACCACTTGACAGAATTAAGAGTGGTGGCCCACCAAAGGATGGAATTCCATCCATTGACAATCCAATATTTTCAGATGCGGATGCCTCTCAGTTCATGTCTGATTCTGATATCGTAATTGGATTAAACATTAATGGTGAGACAAAAGCTTACCCAATTTTTATTTTGGTCTGGCATGAAATCGTTAATGATTCAGTAGGTGGTGTTCCAGTATCAGTAACTTATTGTCCTTTGTGTTATACAAATCAAGTATTTGAAAGAATAATTGATGGGCAAGAAGTCACGTTTGGAACATCAGGAAAACTCTACAACAGTAACTTGTTGATGTATGATAGATTAACTGAATCTTATTGGAGTCAAGCACTTGGAATTGCAGTAAAAGGGGAACTGGCTGGTTATCAATTAGGTTTGATTCCATTTGATGTAATTACATGGGGTGATTGGAAGAAACTTCATCCTGATACTAAAATTTTAACAACTGATACTGGATTCCTTCGCTCGTATGCTACTGATCCTTATGGGAATTATTACACAGAACCTAGAATAATGTTTCCTGTAGAGCATAGTGACAATAGAATGCATCCAAAAGAAATTATCATTGGATTTGTTGAAAATGGATTTTCAAAAGCTTACAAACAAAACGACATTGAATCTGAGATTCTAATTAATGACTTTATTGGGGAAACTCCTGTAATGTTGATATCCTTGTTTTCTGAAAATTCTCGTGCATTTGAGCGGATAATCAATAATGATGTCTTAGACTTTGTATATGCTGATGGCAAAATTCTAGATATACAAACAAACTCTGAGTGGAACTATGATGGATTGTCGATATCTGGAGAACTTGAAGGAGAGCATCTGAAGCGAATGCCAATTAAACCTGGATTTTGGTTTGAGTGGGTGGCATTTCATCCTGAAACTCTGATTTATGGTGGCGTGTAATGAAACCACTAGGCAAAGCAATACTTGTTGGAATCATCACAATTACAGTGTATCTTACAGTAGTTGTAATTACAACTCCTGCATTGAAACCATTAGATGCAATTAGTGCTGCATTTCAACTAAACTCTATCATAATTATTGGAATGGGAATTGGGATTGGATTGCAGATTTTTCTCTCCGAAAAAAGTAAACTTCTAGGCTGCAAATTAGATGTAAAGAAAAAGGCTTTTGGTGGAAATACTGGAAGTATGGCTGCTACCTCATTTTTCTCCTTTTTTTCTTTGGTACCCTTAGGTTGTTGTGGTTGGTGGTTGTATGCATTGTCTTTATTGCCAAGTGTTGTGGGAACTGGAGTTTCAGCAGTACTGATTGATCATAGTCAATTTTTATCTTATATGGGGTTGGTATTAATTTTTGGATTTGTAGGACTAACAGCTTACAAACTAAAAAGAGAAACAAAATTACAAAAATCCTTTAGTCTATTTTAATTGAAAATGCAAAAAATTCTCCCTTGTTTTTGCTCAAAAATTTTGCAATCTTTGCCATAAACCCATATTTTTTATCTCTCATCTTCACTGCTTCTTTGATTTCATTACCCGTTAAAATTTTTGCAGTACCTGATATCCATTCCCCTGTAATTTTTCCTTTAATACTACATAATGCAAATTTTACTTTGAGATTATTTTGAAGACGCTTGACCTTGCCTGTCTGATTTCTTGTGACTATATACACTAGTTCATCTCTAACTACAAACCAAACTGGAGTTCGAATTGGCTGGTGATTTTTTCTATATGTTTCAAGTGAGATATATTTTTCTGATTTTATCTCATCTAAACTAAACATGATTGTTTTAGTGACATCTAGAATTAATATCTAGATGGTATAACAAGTCTTGATTTTGCAGAAACAATTATTATTGAAATAATTGATATTGCTAAAACCAGTGATGCTACAACTCCAAATTCTGGTACTACCACTCCTTCATTGATTTCAACTTGAATTGATTTCTTATACTCTGATAATGCTCCTTGGTTTGTAGTGACGGTATACATGCCATCTTCTTTCCACATTGGTCCGCCTATCTTGATTTCAACTTCAAAATCTCCATTTATTCCAGGCGTGACTTGATCAATCGTAATCAAGTTACCTGTTGGTGATTTAACAATTAATGTTATGTCTGTACCACTATAACTTGTATTTCCTTTAATTTTAATAATGTCTGAGCCGTTTTCTGACTCTGCTGACATGGATATGCCACTTTTTATTTTTGATTCTTTCTCTACGATTATTCCTGACTCAATTGATTGAGCAGTTGGATTTCTTGGAATGTCTTGATAAATCACTGTGAATTGAGTTTTAGCAACTACTTTTATGTCATCATGACTTGCAGTTACAATATATTTCCCTACATCAAATCTTGGAACTGGCGGATTTAGTAATTTTCTAAATTCTCCGTTATCACTAATTGCAACTTGTGGTGCAAAAACTAGTGCACCATCCGGTCCTATGATTCTTAATTTTACTGGTTTGTACTGTGAGACATCTGCAATCTTACCTGTAATCCAAATTGATTCAAGTGCTTTGATCTGATTATCTGATGTCTGTACCTCTATAGTTGGTTCTGCAAAAGCTAAAGTCGATACCATTGATGCTGTAAATAACATAAGCAATGAAATCTTTAGCACTATTTCACTAATTTTTTAGCATATATGAATCGTTTCTTAAAATGGACCGCAATATTCTTATCTTTGAACTCAATTACCTGGGTTTTTCCATTTTCTTAAAATTTTTTTAATCTGCCTATAACCCAAAACTGGAAGAATACAATAAACACACCCTATTTGTGAAATTGAGCAACAACACAAACACTGGCATTTCCCTTTTTCATGATTACATTCTTGGCATTTCATATTTTTTACTCCTTGGTTTTGATCGAAGTCTTGTCTTGCAACATGGACATGTATTGTTTTCTGTGAAAAAAAACAATGCACACAATGAACACCATTTCTGCCCAATTTTGTAACGTAGATTATTTGTAAACGAAGTTGATTTTAATCTCTCACACAACCCTTTGCAAATCTGAGCCATGAGAGCATATTTGCTCAAAAATCTATTTAAGAAAATTACCAAATTGCCTAATCTGAAAATTCAACTACTGCGTCAATTTCAGTCATTGAATTTAATGGTAAACTGGCTACCCCCACTGCAATCCTTGAATGTTTTCCTTTTTCACCAAATATTTCAAAAAACAAATCTGATGCTGGGTTGATTACTTTGGGTTGTTGAAAAAATTCTGGAACAGAATTTACAAAACCTGATAATCTGACTATTCTTGATACTTTATCCAAATCCCCTAACTCTCTTTTTATTTGCGCTATTATGTTAATTGCACACATTCTTGCTGATTTTTGTGCTGTTTCTAAATTATCATCTGAAACTTTTCCTGTATAGATTACTTTGTTGTCTTCCATTGGAATTTGTCCTGAAATGAATAACACATTTCCTGTTCTAATTACTGCTACATATGATCCTGCAGGCGTTGGTGGGTTTGGGAGTTCTATGTCTAATGACTTTAGTTTTTCTTCAATCATGATACATTACATCATATTATTTGAATTTATTTTTATCTGTATTTTGAATTTTTAATATTTTTTACAGTTTGACTAATTGCTTTTTTATTGTTAGTCATGAATTATTTGTCACAAGTCCTCTGATCCAATTAAATGATATGACTTTCATAATACATTAACTATTGTTTGTTTGAAAATACAATTTTTTGGTAACGATCATATGTTGAATTGGTGACAGTATCTCAAATCACTTAGTTTTCTGACTTGTTTGTGGACATATCTGTGAAAAATTATTTTTTACCTATTTTGATGTGGATTTTTTCGCCTTTATTGGAATTGTTTTGATATATCGTTCTTGTTTTATATCCTTGTTTTTGAAGGCATCCGTCTAAAATTGATACCCATGGTAATGAATGTCCACTGTTTAACTTTGATTCTATTGTAATGTTTTTTGTACTTGCTTCAAAGTTTACATGCCCTGAACATGTGATTTGCATTACTGCATCCATTATCTCAATCACATCATCTAATGATTTTGTTTTGAATGATATGCCGTTTTTTTCTAATAGTTTAAGCATATCTGATTCAAGCCTTTTTGACTCCATTATGGAATTTAGAACGTATGTTAAACCCGTATCATCAACTGTTTTAATTATTTTGTAAATCTCTTGGGCTTCAGTTTTTGACATATCTGCTAATGCTTTGGTTTTTATAGAATTTTTCCAAACATTTACAAATATTTTTTCCTGATTTGAAGCAAGGATATCAGTAGATGAAAAAATTGCTCCTTTACCATTATCATTATTTACTAAAAGTAATTCTGTTTCATCAAACATAAAACAGTTCTGAGTTATTTCTGATGCCCTAATTTCTACTCCGTCAGGAATCTTTCTATATGATTCTGAACAAATTTGAGTTGGAGGGATAAGAATTTTGATGTCTAAATTCCTACATGCAACTGAAACTAACTGCTCTTTACATTCAGCTAACAATCCGAAACCCCACTGATCTGTCATGATTTTGATTGATGATTTAGATCCCTCAATCATTGTTTGGAGTTGTGCTAAAACATTGTTTGCACTAATATGAAAATATCTTTTCTCTTCTGAACCTCTGGTTTTTCTACTTTCCTCACTTGCTTTTTTCAAGTTAGATACTAGTGAATTCATTGCATTTACCTTGTTGATTTGTTCGTGAATAATTCCGTCAAATGCGTCTTCTGGAGCAATTGCAGAACATATAATTGGCTTACTCTTTGAAATAATGACTAGTTTCTTACTTTCTAATTTTAGCAATGTTGGATAAATTTTTGTTCTAGGAATCTCTGAATAATAAGCTAATTCACTTGCAGAAATTGTGCCCTTTGCAATCAGGGCCACATATGCCTGTGCTTCATATTTGCTTAATCCAAATTCTTCTAAGCTTACTGTTAATACATGCTCATTTGCCATGATTCCAATCTGTTTGTTATTAGGTAAAATTGAGAGCTAAATTCCTTTACACAAATACTCAAAAAAAATCGAAATTGTATCTGTAGATATGTGTAACTGTGGTTACTGAAAATATTGTGACATCGCCCTCAAATACAAAATCTAGATGAAAATATTAGTATGATGATAAAATTAGGTGAAACAGAATGTGAAAACATATCTAATTCAGTAACCCTTGTTCCCAGACTGGCTTACTCTGTTAACCTGCTGTCTGAAATCATATCTGTTTTATCGGAAACACTAAATGATTTGAAAAAATCTAACTGTAATTTTGTTTTATTTTTTGATGAAACTGACAAAAACCATCTTGATGCAATAGAATTAGAACGAACCTTGGTTTTTTCTCTAGATGTACTCTTACAAATCAAAAAAAGAATTTCTAATATTTCCGATGTCAGCAGCATTCCAGAGGATCTTCCTTCATCTCTCCCTATGATTAGAACTATAAGTGCTCAATTATTCAGTGTTGTTCCTAAATGCAGTCAAAGATTATCTGAATTATCTGTTCATTTAGGGAGTATTGTTTTAGATTCTGCAGTTCTCACAAAAGCAAGATTTGATTTTAGCATATTAAATCGTGAATCATTGATGTTTCTTGATGAAGTAAAATTGATGGTGGACTCTAAATTAAGTAAGCAGTACCCTAATGTTGATTTTTTTAAATTATGTAATACTTGATAACCCTCCCCTCTAAACGAGATCTTACAAAAGACATTCAAAGAATTAAAGATATTTCATCAAAAATTGATAAAAAATTATTCGAAGTAAAGCCTTCTGATGATGCAAAAATTGATAAACTAAGTTTGGAAGAACTACAGGATTTAGATAAAATTGTTAAAATTGCTGATTTTATGATGTGTAAATACGCTGACAAAAAAGAGATGAGTTCAATTCTAAAACATTTTACCTCAATTGTACATGAAACTTCTACTTCGCTTGAAGATCTTGATGATGAGATTTCTGAATTAATCATTTCAGCAGAAGACTCTATTAACAAAGTAAAAGATATACATGCAAATATCTCTGGCAAATCTGATTTTAAGAAGAATTATCTGAATGGTCCTGACTACAATGAGGATGAAACAAGTGCAATTAATTTAACCAATTTTGTTACAGAGATTAACACCGTAGAATACCAACAAAATTCTCAAAGACATACTGCGTAGGTAATTAAGATGAGTTTAGCCCCCCAAGAATTAGAAAACACTGCAAGCAAATATGCTTCAGAAGCTATCAAGTTTGATTCACAAGGTGCACGAGGAATGGCAATTACTCATTATCAACATGCCATTGATTCTCTGGTGAAACTATTACAATTATACCCAACAAGTAAACTAAATCAAATTTACAAAGAGAGATGTAACTCTTATCATAATAGAATCAATGCGTTACAACAGGCTCATGGTGTAGAACCTGCAGTAGACCCAAAAGCATCTGTAGAAGAACAAAAGAAATCTGTTGAGAGACAAGAGAATGAAAATGACTTTGAAGATCTTTTAATGAAGGAAAAACCCAATGTTACATGGGATCAAGTAATTGGATTAGATGATGCAAAAAGCGCTTTGCGCGAATCAATTGTTTATCCAACTAAAAGGCCTGATTTGTTTCCTTTAGGTTGGCCAAAAGGCATGTTGCTTTACGGGCCACCAGGTACTGGGAAAACAATGCTTGCAGCAGCAACTGCAAATGAGATGGATGGTTACTTTATCAATGTTGATGCATCTTCTATGATGAGTAAATGGCTAGGTGAGGCAGAAAAAAATGTTTCAAAATTATTTGCCATGGCAAGACAATATGCTGAAAAAGAAGGTAAACCTGTTATTTTATTTGTAGATGAGGTGGATTCATTGTTAGGTTCTAGAAATAGTGAAGTAGGGGGAGAAGTTAGAACTAAAAATCAATTCTTAACTGAAATGGATGGTGTAAACGGTAAAGGAAAAGATTTGATGCTTTATGTGATTGGTGCAACAAATAAACCTTGGAGTCTTGATTGGCCTTTTCTTAGAAGGTTTCAAAAGAGAATCTATGTTTCTCTCCCAACTCAAGAGGCAAGAGAAAATCTATTTGCACAATATACAGCACCTCTAAGTAAAAATTATAGAGTAAATAATTCTGAATTGGCTAAACTATTTGATGGTTATAGTGCAAGCGATATCAAAGACGTCTGCCAAGCTGCTCAGATAAAAACAGTTCACGAAATTTTCAATGCTCCTGATTATCATGAACCAATTGAGGGTGAAGAACCAGTACAACCAAGAGAGCTTACCACATCTGATTTCAAAGATATTATGGCAAGAAGAAAACCTAGTGTTTCACTAGAAATGATCCGTGCTTATCACAAGTGGAGTGAAGAATTCCAAGCACTTTAGAACTCAAATTTCCGATCTTAGACATTTTGTAATTCGTTCTCAATAGTCTCTTTTGCGATCATTTTTTGATTTTAATTTTCACATAAAACTTAAATTCGCTTTCTAGCGGACTAATCGAGGGTCACAATTACTACAAAGAAATCAAACCACGCAAAAAAGTTTGGAAAGCTGATTTTTGATGATGGAACTGTTCTTAATGGTGAAGGTTTTGGCTATTCAACTACTACTTTTGGAGAAATTGTATTTAACACTGGGATGGTAGGTTATACTGAAGCACTTACAGATCCTTCCTACAGTGGTCAAATTCTTACCCTCACGTACCCATTAGTTGGAAATTATGGCGTTCCAGACTCATCGATTAAAGACAATGATGGAATCTCAAAATTCTTTGAATCTGATAAGATTCAAATTCGGGGGCTAGTTGTTCATGAACTATCCTTGACTGCAAGTCACTGGAATCTAACTATGACTCTTGATGAATGGCTATACAATGAGAAAATTCCTGGAATCTCCGGTATCGATACTCGTGAACTGACAAAAAAGATTAGAACTGGTGGAGTCATGATGGCAGCACTAGTCGTATCTGATTCTGAAATTAATGTTGAAGAGATTAAAAAACAGCTCAAATCTGCACCTCATTATGATTCTGAGCAATTCATGAGTGATGTGTCCACAAAACAAGAAAAAGTCTATGGCGATGAAAACCAATCTGTTGTAGTTATTGATACTGGTGCAAAAAATGCAATTATTCGAAATATTCGTGAGATTGGATACAAAGTAATCCGTCTTCCATGGGATACATCATACGAAAAAATAATGTCTTATCATCCAAAAGGTGTTGTCTTAAGTAGCGGTCCAGGAGATCCACAAAAATGTCCTGACACAATCAATACTGCCAAAAAATTAATTGAAAATAATATTCCTACATTGGGAATTTGTTTAGGTGCACAAATTATTGGTATTGCAGGAAACACTGATACTTACAAACTAAAATATGGACATCGTGGACAAAACAAGCCTTGTGTCAATTTAGAAAATAATCAAGTTTATGTCACTAGTCAGAATCATGGATATGGTATAACTCCTGAATCTCTTGAAAAATCTGAATTTAATTTATGGTTTACAAATGCAGACGACAAAACAGTTGAAGGAATAAAACACAAAAAACAAAAGTGTATTGCAGTACAGTTTCATCCAGAAGCGGCACCTGGTCCTTATGATTGTAAGTTTGTCTTTGAAGAGCTACAACACCTTATGGAGGAAGGAACATCTGCCAAAGAATGAGTCGTTAAAGAAAATTCTTGTACTTGGAAGTGGGGCAATAAAAATCGGAGAAGCCGGCGAGAGTCGCTAAAACGACCGTCAATTTGACTACTCCGGAAGTCAATGCCTCAAAGCCATACGGGAAGATGGACTAAGCAGTGTTTTAATCAATCCAAACATTGCGACAATTCAGACTGATACCAGATTTGCGGATCAAGTGTATCTCCTTCCTGTCAACCAAGAGTATGTAGAATCTATTATCGAAAAAGAAAGACCAGATGGAATTATGCTGGCGTATGGTGGTCAAACTGCTCTTAATTGTGGGGTTAGCCTAGAGGAATCTGGCATTCTCCAAAAATATAATGTTAAGGTACTTGGAACCCAAATTAAAGGAATTCAAAAAACTGAAGATCGTCAACTCTTCAAGGATTCCATGAGTGAATGCAGAGTACCTGTTCTAAAAAGTAAAACTGTCACAAATTTTGATGATGCAAAAAAGGCAGCAGAAGAATTAGCATATCCTGTGATAGTTCGAGTCGCCTATACTTTAGGTGGACGTGGTGGAGGAGTTGCATATAATGAAATTGAACTTCATGAAATTGTCGAAAGAGGTTTTAAGGCAAGCATAGTTGGTCAAGTTCTAATTGAAGAATATATTGGACATTGGAAACAAATTGAATATGAGGTGATGCAAGATTACGATGGAAATAATGTAATTGTTTGTAATATGGAAAACGTTCTATCAATGAAAGCCCATACTGGTGATAATATTGTTGTTGCACCCTCACAAACAATTGATAATCATGAATATCATATGTTACGTTCTGCTGCATTGCGTGCAACAAAGCATGTTGGAATTGTTGGAGAATGTAATATCCAATATGCGCTTGAACCAAAATCTGATAGATATGTTGCAATCGAAATTAATCCAAGACTCTCTCGTTCTTCAGCTCTTGCAAGTAAGGCTACTGGATATCCACTTGCATACATGTCTGCAAAAATTGGATTGGGTTACAATTTGTCTGAACTAGTAAACAGAATCACAAAAAATACTACTGCTTGTTTTGAACCTTCTCTTGATTATATTGTATGCAAACATCCCCGATGGGATTTTGAAAAATTTGAACTTGTTAATAGAAGACTTGGCCCAACTATGAAATCCGTTGGCGAAGTCATGGCTGTGGGACGTAGCTTTGAGGAATCATTTCAAAAAGCAATTCGCATGTTAGATATTGGAAATGATGGACTTGTTCTAAACCGTGCAAATGGAAAAACATACACTGAGGAAGAAATTGAAGATACTCTCTCTCATCATGATGATCACATTCTGTATAATGTGGCCATTGCACTAAAAATGGGGCTCTCTGTTGAAAGAATTTACAAACTTTCAACAATTGATCCTTGGTTTATTGAAAAAATAAAAAATATCGTAGATGTTGAATCAAAACTAAAAACCTCCGAACTTGACGTAACTCTTCTTTGGAAAGCCAAAAAAATGGGATTTTCAGATAAACAAATTGCTCGTGCTAAAGGATTCCTTCCTGATGATATCCGTAATTTACGTAAGAAATTGGGTGTATTGCCATCTGTAAAACAGATTGATACATTAGCAGCAGAATGGCCTGCAGTAACCAATTATCTTTATCTCACTTATGGTGGTCATTCTAATGATATTGAGATACCTTCTGATGAAAAAGGAATTGTTGTACTAGGAGCAGGTCCTTATAGAATCGGAAGTAGTGTTGAATTTGATTGGGGAACTGTCAACATGGTCTGGGGTTTACAGGAAAATGGTGAAAAAAGCATCTCAGTTGTTAATTGTAATCCTGAAACAGTATCCACTGATTATGATATTTGTACTAGATTGTACTTTGAAGAATTAACTCAAGAAAGAATTTTAGATATTACGGAATTTGAACATCCAAGGGGAATAATCACGTGTGTTGGAGGACAAACTGCAAATAATCTTACTCTTGGCCTTGCACAACACGGTGTAAATATTTTAGGAACTAGTGCACATGATGTGGATAGAGCTGAAAACCGTTCCAAGTTTAGCGCAGAGCTTGATAAACTTCATATCCAACAACCACGTTGGCAAGCATTCTCCAATCTTACTGAAGCAAAAAACTTTGCACAAGAAGTTGAGTTTCCTGTTATTGTTAGGCCATCTTACGTTCTTTCTGGTGCCGCGATGAAAGTTGTTTGGTCTCAAGATGAATTAAAAACATATGTTAAAGAAGCTACTAATGTTTCCCCTGATCATCCTGTTGTAATTTCCAAATTTATGTTGAATTCACTTGAAGTGGATGTAGATGGAATCAGTAATGGAAAAGAAGTTGTTATTGGCGCAATTGTTGAGCATATTGATAGTGCTGGTGTTCATTCTGGTGATGCTATGATGTGTATTCCTCCTTGGAGATTAAGCAATAAAATTATTGAAACAATCAATGAATATACAAAAAAGATTGCTTTGACATTTAATGTCAAAGGCCCCTTTAATCTTCAATTTTTAGTTCATGATGATCATGTCTATGTAATTGAACTAAATATTAGAGCATCACGTTCCATGCCATTTGTATCAAAATTAGTCAAAACAAATCTAATTTCACTTGCAGCAAAGGCAATAATGGATAAACCTCTTCCTAAAATTCCTGAAAATAAATGGCAAAAGATTCACAATTATGGAATTAAAGTTCCACAATTTTCATTTATGCAACTAGATGGTGCTGATATTGCTCTTGGTGTTGAAATGCAATCCACTGGAGAAGCTGCATGTTTTGGAAATAGCTTCTATGATGCACTATCTAAAGGATTAGCCTCTGTTGGATATAACTTGCCAGACAAAGGGACTGCACTAGTCACTGTTGGCGGTGCTCAAAATAAAGAAAAACTCGTTGCATCTATTGCAAAACTGAAACATTTAGGATTCAAAATATTGGCAACAGAACATACTGCTGAATTCTTTGAGGAAAAAGTAGGCCAAATTAAAATTGTTCATAAAATTTCTGAGCCTGAAAGAAAACCAAACATTTCTGATCTTCTTTATGAACGAAAGATTGATTTTATTATAAATATCCCAAGTACTTCTACATTGGAAAAATATGTTGGAATGTTAGATGATGAATATCAAATTCGAAGAAAGTCTTTGGAGCTTGGAATTCCTGTACTTACAACTATTGAATTAGCAGATTCTTTTGTAAAAACTTTAGAGTGGCTTAAAAATAATAAAACCACTAAAGAACCAATTGAACCTTATGATAAATACGATTAACCTATATGTTAATTATACTACTTGTTTAATGATTGACTCGTCCCCTAGAATTATTCCGTCCAGTGATACAATTTTTGCAGATAAAATTTCTAATCTTTCTATAATTGGTGAGATTGATTTTTTATAATATTTTTTGTGTGTCGTATAAAAATATCTGTTAAATGATGGAACAATAATTATTTCCAATTCCCCAGACTTTGATGGAAATATTTTTTGTTTTTTTGTTTTGATTGAAACCCATACTCTTTGTCCGTTCATAATTGAATCTTCTTGAAAAAACATTGGATGTATGTGCCCCATTATGATTTTATTAATATGAGAAAAATTTTCTGATGGCATTGTATGACCATGTGTTAGCAAGACATTTTCTTCAACCATTCCTGTTGAACTAATCATGGAAATATTTTCTGGAACTAATTTCTGAATATTTGCATCATGATTGCCTGGAATTAATGTCACATCGCATTTCTTTCTAATTTCTTTAAAAAACAATGGAACTTCATTCCATTCATTTCTTGATATATTTTTGATGCTTGATTTTATATCTCCTAACAGAATCATCGAATCTGGTTTCTCTAAATCGATAATTTTGGTTAATTCTTGAATTGTTTCATTAATTGTTGAATTTTTTCCAATGAAAATCTCATTTGATTTTAAAGCACTTTCAAATCCTAAATGAATATCCGTTACTATGAGATTCTTTTTTTTACCTTCTAGAATCAACGCAGGTTTTGATGGAATAATTCTAGTTTGCAACATCAAAGTTATACTGTACATATCTGATTAAATAATTATGCACAAAGACTCTGATAGAGTTGAAATTCTGGTTTCTGAAAAACGTGTTAAGCTACATGTTTTTGAACCTAGCCAAAGAAAAATTTGGACCGTAGTTGGAAAAGGTGAAGAATACTGGATTGATCCAATTGGAAGTTACTGTTCTTGTCCTGGATTTTATTTTGGCCAGTTAAATGGAAAAATTTCTTGTTATCATCTTGACTCTGTAAGATTAGCTCAAAAAGAAAACAAAATTGAAAAAATTATTTTTTCTGATGATGAATTCACTGATTTTCTTTCAGGATTAATTTCTAATTTGTAATTATCTGTTATTCGAATATGTTAATTAGTAGAAATTACGTTAAAAATCATGGATGAAAAACAACAAAATTCTGAAATTGAGAAAATTGCAAATTTGATGGTTCATGATGGAATATCTCCTGATGAACAAGATGCAGCAAAATTAGAAAAATACAAAAAGATAATCCAAGAAGATTGTAACCTTGATGCTGATTCATCAATGAAATTAGTTTATGAAACATTACTTTACAGAAAATTAAAAAATTCTGATTCAGGCGATATTTTAGAAAAAGGTACTGATTTTGGTGCTGGATTTAGTTAATTATTCTAATTGAATAGTATCAACATCATCTTTTGAAACACCTTTCCAAAGTCCTATCATTCCTTCTGGCTCTACCTCTTCAACTTTGGTGATCTGCTGAATTTTTACATGATCTGGGTTTGGAGGCATCCATAACATTGCCATATAATCCCCAACACTTCCAACCTTATTTGGTAATGCCATGATGACTTTGTCACTTGAGAACCCATTTGCTGTGAGTGTTTTCATTGCTTTTTCTTTAAGATCCATTCGTCCATGTAAGAATAAGTACACGTCTTTTTGAGCATCAATTTCTGTCATGAATTAAGTGATTTTTTAAACTAAATCAATCTTTCTTGATCTATAAACTACCAAAAAGGGTTAAATTACAATGGACAAAAATTCTAACTGTGAAAATCTTTACTGTTGGCAGCAAATCGTTTGTCACTAGTTTCCAATTAGCAGGTGTTCCGGGAATTATTTCTGAAACTCCTCAAAAGGCTTTGGATGAAATTAGGAGACTAACTGACGATTCTGATGTTGGACTGGTTTTGGTAAGTGATGATATTACTGAACCAATTAATGATGAATTAACAGCGCTAAGAGCCGAAAAATCTACTTTAGTTTTTGCATTGCCTGCAACAGGAAGTGAAAAAACAGACGTTGATTACAGAGTTATGCTAAAAAAGATTCTAGGTGTATGATTATTTAATCTACTTATATTCAATTTTCTAATGGTTTACCATGAAAACTTCATTTGTTAAAGAACCTTCTGTGATTTCTGTTGACGAAACTGATGAGCCATCAATAGGAGACGGTGATGTTTTAGTTCAGATGAATGCTTGTGGGATATGTGGCTCAGATTTAGAAAAAGTTTTTGGCCAATATGGTCAACCTTCAATGCGTTTGGGACATGAACCCTCTGGAATAATTTTAGAAGTTGGTTCTGAGGTTACTGAACTTAAGAAAGGTGACCGTGTTTTTACTCATCACCATGTTCCTTGTTATGATTGTCATTTATGCAATCATGGAAATGAAACCATGTGTCCAAAATACTATGAAACAAATTTGTCTCCATGCGGACTATCTGAAGAATATGTTGTTCCGGCATGGAATGTATCTCATGGTGGTATTTTGAAAATATCTGACTCGCTAAGTTTTGAAGAAGCTGCAATGATTGAACCTTTAGCATGTTGTGTTAGAGCATGGACAAAATTTCAATATCGTGAAGGTGACTCTGCTGCAATTTTTGGGATTGGTCCAACTGGTATGATGCACGTAATGCTAGCACATGTAAAAAAATTCTCAAAAATTTTTTGTTTTGACGTTAATGAATTCCGATTGAATTTTGCAAAAAAATTTGATATAACTGATTCAATTAATTCTGCGGATGAAAATAGAAAACAAAAAATTCTAGATGGTACTGATGGAAGAGGTGTCGATGTGGCAATTGTAGCCACTAGTAATCTCAAGGCACTAGAGGATGCAATAGATATGGTCAGAAAAGGAGGCTCTGTTATGATGTTTGGAGTTCCATCAAAAGGTGCACAACTAAATTTGGATATGAGTAAAATCTACTCTAAAGAAATAACTCTTGTCACTAGTTATGCTGCTTCTGATAAAGATACACAAGAAGCCCTTGATCTTATAGAATCCTCGAAAATCGATGTCAAACAACTAATCACTCATACTTATTCCATTAATGATTCTCAAAAGGCATTTGATCATGCACGTACAGGTGAGAATGCAATGAAGATAATTATTACAAAATGAGAAAGGCTTAAGAAAGGTATTTCGGTTATTCCAAATTCGAAGAGACATGGATTGGGGATTAAAAAATAGAATTTCTAGTATCATTAAACCACAAAATAACCGGGCATTAATGTTGGCTGTAGATCATGGGTATTTTCTTGGTCCAACTGAAAAATTAGAGGATCCAACAAAAGTAATTGCACCGCTCTTGAAATACTGTGACTCTTTGATGGTCACAAGAGGAATTCAAAGAGCATGTGTTTCAGCAACAACTGATACTCCTATGGTATTGAGAGTTTCTGGAGGCTCAAGTATTATTGGTGAGGATCTTTCACAGGAAGATATCACAGTATCCATTGAAGATGCAATCAGACTAAATGCCCGTGCCCTTGCAATGTCTATCTTTGTTGGCTCAAAATATGAATATCAAACTATTGCTAATCTTGGAAAGTTAGTTGGTGAAGCTGAAAAATATGGACTCCCAGTTTTAGCAGTGACTGCAGTCGGGAAAGAACTCGGTAAAGATGCTAGATATCTTTCTTTGGCATGTAGAGTAGCTGCTGAACAAGGTGCACATATTGTAAAAACTTACTATTGTGATAATTTTGAAAAAGTTGTCCAATCATGTCCTGTACCAATTATTGTTGCAGGTGGGAAAAAAATCCCTGAGCATGATGCATTGCAATTGACATACAACGCAATCAAGGGTGGTGCAGTTGGCGTTGACATGGGAAGAAACATCTGGCAATCAGACCATCCTGTCCCTATGATTAGAGCTGTTAGAGCAATTGTCCATGGAAATCAGAATGTTGATCAGGCATTCAAACTCTATAAAAAATTAGTAAGTGAAGAACCAAAAAAGAAATCAAATTCACCAAAGAAATCATTCAACTCAAATCAAAAGAAACCCAAAAAATCAAACCCTTCTAAAAAATAACCCATCATCCAATTTTTGATAGATGAATGTGTGCAATTTTCCATGTTGGTTGTTTTACTAACACAAATGTTGCACGTCCAGTTATCATCATGTGTTCTCCTGTGTATGCTTTAGTATCTACTAGCATTCCTTTCTGAATCAATTCTATTGCTACTACAGCAGTATCTCCAAAAATGCTAATTTTTGGATTTTTTATTTCATAACTATAATCTGAAATACTTACAAATTTTAATTCCTCCAATTCAATGGTATTTTGATAATCTTTCAAATCATAAGGAGGTAAATCACTGAAACTAGAAAATTTAGGGTCATTAAGATGAATATTTCTTAATACTGTAAGGTCTTTTGATACCCCTGCTTGAAATAATGTTTCAATAACTTTGATGATTTCTTCATTATCTGTCAAAATAACTCATATTGGATGTAGAAAATATTGGTTTAAGTCTTATGTGTAATCATATACATAAAAAATGATTATTTTTCAGAAAATCTTTATTAATTATCAATTGATTACTTTTGTGATTTCTATGAGTAGAAAATTAACAGGAACATCTGCGAAAAATTTGTCTGTTGCTGTTCTACTGTAAAATGTATAAAATTTACTAGGTTAAAATTATGGCGAGTGATTTAATGAATAAAATGGAAAGCATGACTGGTGCAAAAGCCTTGATGATGGCTATGGAAAAAGAAGGCGTAAAACAAGTATTTGGATTACCTGGAGGTGCAAACCTTCCAATGTATGATGAATTTGCTAGATGTGATATTAGACATATTTTGGTAAGACATGAACAATCTGCAGCTCATATGGCTGATGGTTTTGGTAGAGTTAGTAGAAAACCTGGAGTTTGTTTTGCGACATCTGGACCTGGTGCTACAAACATTTTAACTGGAATTGCAACAGCTCAGGCAGATTCTGCACCTATGATTGCAGTAACAGGACAAGTCCCTGTAGCTATGATTGGACGAGATGCATTTCAGGAAAGTGATATTATTGGAATGGCAAATCCTGTTGTCAAATATGCATTCCAACCAAGAACAGCTGCTGAAGTTCCAGAAGCTGTGAAAAAAGGATTTTTCATTGCAGAAACTGGAAGACCAGGACCTGTATTAATTGACATTCCAAAAGATGTTCAGATAAATGAAGCGGAGATGATATTTCCTGATGAATTTAAAATTCAAGGATATCATCCTTGGGCTGATCCTGATATTACGAATGTCGAAAAAGCAATTGATATGTTACTTCATTCGGAAAAACCCATCATCTTAGCTGGTGGTGGAACAATTATTTCATCAGCTTTTGCTGAATTACAGGCAATTGCTGAAACCTTGATGCTTCCTGTAGTGACTACTTTCAAAGGTAAAGGTGCGTTTCCTGAAAATCATCCTTTATCATTAGGTCCAATTGGAATGCATGGCCACGCAGAGGCAAACAAAATGATGGCTGAATCTGATTGTGTGTTGGCAATAGGAACAAGATTCTCAGATAGATCCGTGGGGACATTTGAGGCATTTGAAAAGAGATTAAAAATTATTCATATGGATGTAGATCCTGCAGAAATTGGAAAGAATCAAACTGCACAAATAGCCGTTGTTGGAGATGTTAGAGCGTCTCTTAGAATCATGGTAAAATTACTTTTACAGAGAACTATCAAAAAAACAGAAGAAACTCCTTGGATTAAACACGTTAAAGAGACTAAGGCATACTGGAAGGAAAACTTGAAACTTCATCCTGGTGAAATGGGTGCTGCTAAAATTTTACGTAAACTCCGTGAATTGTTACCTTCAGAATCTATTGTTACTACTGAAGTAGGTCAACACCAAATGTGGGCATCATTATTTTATGATGTAATTCAACCTGGAACTTTTTTTAGCTCTACTGGTCTTGGTACGATGGGTTGGGGATTTCCCGCAGCTATTGGTGCAAAAGTAGCAAAACCTGATGTTCCTGTAGTTGACATTGCAGGGGATGGTAGTTTTAGTATGACTGAAAATTCTCTTGCAACTGCTGTGTTAGAAGACATTCCTGTGATTGTGTTTCTCTTAAACAACTCTACATTGGGAATGGTTGCTCAATGGCAGAGAACATTCTATAATAGAAGAATGAATGGAGTTGATCAAGGTCATTGCCCTGATTATGTTAAATTAGCAGAATCTTATGGTGCACAGGGAATCCGAGCACAATCAATGGATGAACTTGATAGGGCAATCAAAACTGCTTTGAGTAGTGATATTGCAACAGTCATCGATATTCCAATTGATCCTGAAGAAGATGTATTGCCATTTGTAGCTCCTGGAACTTCGCTTTCGGAAATGATTTTACCATCATAGTGATTTACCATGTGGGCAATTCTTTCTATTTTAGTTCAAAACAAACCTGGAATCTTATTTAAGGTGACTCATCTTTTCCGATCTAGAAATTTTAATATTGATAGCATTTCTGTAGGCGTGACTGATAATCCTGATTATTCTAAGATGACTATAACCACATATGGTGACGAAAAACAAGTAGAGCAAATCGTAAAGCAACTAGACAAAATGATCGATACAGTAAAAGTTGAACAATTGGATGAACACAAAACAGTATATCGAGAGCTTTGCCTTTTTAAGATAAAACTCAGTAATGCTAATGACAGCATGGAAATTAACAAATTAGCAAATGCTTACGGCGGTAAAGTTCATGATGTAAAAAAGGATTCGATTATGGTTGAATTAACTGCCACTCCTGATCAAATTCAGGCATTTGAGGAATTAGCAAAACCCCTTGGAATCATTGATATGGCACGAACTGGTGTTGCTGCTTTACAAAGGGGTGGATCATGAACGTTAGAATATTTGATACAACATTAAGGGATGGAGAGCAAACCATTGGCGTGTCTTTGTCTCCAGATCAAAAATTAACAATAGCAAAAAAACTTGATGAATTAGGTGTTGATGCAATTGAAGCTGGTTTTCCAGTAATTTCAGAAGGTGAATTCAAAGCGGTTAAGATGATTACTGATGAAGGACTATCTTGCGAGATTGCAGGATTAACAAGAACTATCAAGAAAGACATTGATGCTGCAATTGGTGCTGGATTAAATTATATTCATACATTCATTGCAACATCTGACATTCACTTAGAGTACAAACTCCAAATGACTAGAGATCAAGCACTTGAAAAAGCAATTGAGGCAGTTGAATATGGAAAATCTCATGGATTACAAGTCGAATTCTCAGCTGAAGATGCTACGAGAACTGACAGAGAATTCTTGAAAAAAGTATTTGGTGAAGTGGCAATAGCAGGAGCTGACCGAGTTAACATTCCTGATACTGTAGGATATTGTACTCCTGAATACATGGCAGAAATAACTAGAGATGCAGTAGAAGCCACAAAACTTCCAGTAAGTGTTCACTGTCATAATGATTTTGGATTAGCAGTTGCAAACTCATTATCTGGAATTCATGCAGGGGCATCGTGTGCACATGTCACAATAAATGGTATTGGTGAACGTGCAGGAAATGCATCGCTAGAAGAACTTTCCATGGCATTGAAATGTTTGCCATATGATCAAAAATACGAAACTAATATTAAATCTGAATTAATTTATGACACATCTAGATTTATCTCAAAGACTGTTGGTATTATGGTTCAGCCAAACAAAGCAATTGTTGGTGCCAATGCATTTGGTCATGAGTCAGGTATTCATACACATGGGGTCTTAAGTAATCCTCTCACATACGAACCTATCAGTCCTGAATTAGTTGGAAGAAAAAGATGGCTTCAAGTTGGAAAACATGCTGGAGTTCATGGAATGAATGCAATGCTCGCAGAATATGGAGTTAAACCTACTGAAGAGCAATCAAAACAAATCTTAGATAAAGTTAAAGTGTTAGGTGATCAAGGAAAACAAATTACTGATGTAGAACTACTTTCTATTGCAAGTGATGTCCTGGGAGAAAAGGAACTCAAAAGAATTGTTCAATTAACTGGATTCTCAGTGTCAACAGGTATTGGAACAATGCCCTACGCATTTGTAAAACTAAACATTGACGGACAAGATCATATTGGAACTGATTATGGGGTAGGTCCAGTAGATGCTGCACTTAATGCAATTCAAAAGATTACTGGAAAGATTTCAGAAATTAGAATCAAAGATTATGGATTAGCTTCTATTTCTGGTGGTTCTTCTGCATTATGTGAAGTTACAGTAAAGGTTGAAGATGCACTAGGAAATAAGGTGTCTGCAAAATCAGTTGGCGAAGATATTGTAACTACTTCAGTTAAAGCAGTAATTGATGCCATCAATAGAATTATGCTCAAAAAAATGCTTCAAGAAAAACAAGTCAACTAAATCCTAAAATTCCCTTCTTTTAATGAAGTATTATGTATAAAATCTCGTTAATCACTGGTGATGGAATTGGGCCTGAATTATCCGAGTCTGCAGTTTCAATAATAAACACAATTAATGATAAATTTGACTTAAAATTTGAAATCCTAAAATTATCTGCTGGAGATAAGGCCATTGCAGAAACTGGCAATGCGTTACCTGATGAGACAATTGATGCAATTAAACAATCTGACGTGTGTATGAAAGCACCTGTTGGTGAGAGTGCAGCTGATGTGATTGTAGTGTTGAGGCGAATGCTTGATCTTTATGCAAATATCCGACCTGCAAAATCATATCCACACATGCCTGCATTACGTGACGATATTGATATGGTGATTGTTCGAGAAAACACTGAAGATCTTTATACCGGTAAAGAATTCAGTTTGGGAAATTCTGCTATTGCATTGAGAATAATTTCAGAAAATGCATCAAAACGTATTGCAAAATATGCATTTGAAATTGCCACACAACGAGATGCTATGAAAAAAGTTACCTGTGTTCATAAATCAAACGTTATGCGAATTACTGATGGATTATTTGCAAAATCATGCACTGAAGTCTCAAAAGATTATCCTGACATTATATTTGAAGAGATGTATGTAGATGCATGTGCTATGAATTTAATTCGCCAACCTGAAAAATTTGATGTTATAGTCACCACCAATTTATTTGGAGATATTTTATCTGATGAATCATCTCAAGTTGTTGGGGGATTAGGAATGGCACCAGCTGCAAATATTGGTGATGATTTTGCATTGTTTGAACCTGTTCATGGAGCTGCATTTGATATTGCGGGAAAAAATATTGCAAATCCTTCGTCATTTTTACTATCGATTAAAATGATGTTGGATTGGTTGGGAAATAAACACAATGATTCAAAATGTATTGAAGTTGGGCAAAAATTAGAATCGACAATTTTTGATTTAGTGAAATCTGGTGTTAAAACTAAAGATATTGGTGGAAACATGTCTACTTCTGAATTTACGAAACAAATTACAGACAATCTATAAAAATAATTGTCCTTATTACACCTGACAAAATCTCGAAGATAGTGAATCAAACATCTAGTTTTAAAAACCAATATTGTCTGAAATGAAATAATTAATTGTCATTACTTCATAGTCAAAAGTGGACAATGGGATTTGTGATGAATTGTATTGATGATATCGTCATACAGAGTTGCCTCAACCATCGACAGTTTCGGATAGTCAACAACTAACAAATCAATTTTATGCTCTTTTACATAATCAATTACCCAATGTGCTATAGAGTCAGTTAATGCAAACTTTGTTTTTATTTTAATACCTTCTTCTTGGGCAATTTTTTTCCAGTTATCTAATTCTGCCTTTATTTTAGAAATTTGAGATTGGGCAATTTTTTTGTCTAATTTTGTCTCAAAAAAATACAATTTTGGTGGTATTTTGTAAACGCATTCAACTATTGTCAATTCGGCATCAAATTTTTTTGCAAGTTGAAGACCCATCTCAAATGACTTTTTGGTATGCGTTGGTGTGATAATTGCAACTGCTATATTTTTAATCATATTGGACATTTTTTATTACTTGATATATTTTTGTCCCATAATTAAAAATAATCTGGTCCTTTTTTATCTCTTCCAATTTGGAGTCAAATGATGTTGCTATCATTCATAAAATCACCTATTTTTAGAGGTGGTATTATCACTATTATTAAAAAATAAAAAAACAATAAAAAATTAATTTGTTGGATTCATCAAGGCAGCACGCTCTTTTGTTTTTTGATCAACTAAAGCATCAACATACTGTCCTGGCTGTCCATTACAATCCCCAATATTTACTGAATAACCATCTAAGGTTTCAGCAATACATCCTTCATTTGTAACTGCTATTATCTTGACCAGTTCCATTGTTTCTGCTGGTGCAGTGTAGAACATCAAATATGCAAAAAGTAGACCTGCTCCTAGCACAATTACTCCTGCTATGATAAAAGTGGTGTTTTTACTTGATTTTTTATCAGAGCGATTATTTATTGCAGACATGGATTTCTTTACTACAAATTGATAATAAACTATGAATACGTTTTCCATGGGTAGCTTTCACATGTGAAAACTGTATGTGGTAATTGTTTTTGGATATTATATTGTGTTCTTGTTTATAACAAATGAGGAAAATGTACAAACAAAAACAAACAGAAGGTAGACTATCACGACGTATGCTTTTTTCTGTAATGGTTGCAGGAATTGCAATTGCTGTAGTTTTTACAGTGACTCCATGGAACTATGTTCCTACAGAAGTCACTGAAGATGTCATTGTAATAGCAATTACAGAATATGGCTGTGTTGGAGAGTCACAATATGGACTCAGCGTGGTTGTGTCTGAATGCAGTGCAAAAGTTGGTGAGACAGTATCTGCAACATTTAATGTCCCTTCTGGAAAATTAAATGGATACTGGCAAGAACTTGAAAGAAGACAAAACCCAATGGTAGATGAATGGGATAGAAACGTTATCGGTTCAGGTTTCTCACCATAATTTTTTATTTTCAAAAACTAAATTCGTTTAATCATACTCTTCATGTTTTGAGATTTTTTTGATACAGGTTTTTCATTTGCGTATCCTATTGGTAAAATTACTACCGGTCTAAGTTTTGTTTTGAGAATTTCAGCCACTGTTTTTTCTTTAAAATGTCCAATCCATACACTCGATAACCCTAATGCAGTAGCTGATAATTGGGCATATGACGCTGCAATGGTGGCGTCTTGGACTGAAAGGAGATTTTTTCCACGTGTTCCCATGAACTTTATTCTTTTAGGATCCGAACAAAATACTAGAACTAGGCTTGAATTAACATATTCTTGACCATGTGTAGCATCTACTAGTTTGTCTTTTTTCTTTTGATCTTCAACCACTAAAATTTGATAATTCTGTAGTCCTTTTGCTGAAGGACTCATCAACGATATTTTCAGGATTTTCTGAATCTTTGATTTTTCTACAGGTTTGTTTGAAAATGATCTAATCGAGCGTCTCTTCTCAACAGTTTTAAAAAATGACATATTTTCATTATCTTTTGTCGTTATTTTGCTTTATCTATTATTTTGATTAGACCATTTTCAATCTCTTCTCCTGAAAATTTTAGATTCTTATCTGATACCATTGAAAGTAAAGATGTTGGTTTTGCTAAACTGATAAAATTTTCATTATCTTTTTGGTAAACAGCAATAGTACATGGCAATAACAATCCAAGATCAGGATTAGACTCTAACACTTGTTTAGCAAGATGTGGATTGCATACTTCCATCAGTTTGTAATTGTCTGCAAATTCTAATCCTTTTTCTGTTAAAATCTTTTTGAAATCTAGTGTTTCTAGTACTCCAAATCCAATTTCCTTGAGATTTTTGGTAAGATCAGTAATTGCATTATTAATGCTTTTTTCGGTCTTGACTGTGTGTAAAATTCATTATTCCTGTTCCTTGTTTTAATCATATATTAGAGAAATACGATTTCCACATCTGACAGTTATCAATGGAAAATGTATTTTGGTATAATAACAATATCTAAGGAAACATGTTCATGCAATTAAAAAATATTGGAATTACTGTATCAATAATAATTGGAATTGTTATAATTGGTATAATAACTCTGGAACAAAATTCAACACAAGACAGTGTTGAAAAATATGCCGTAAGTTCTGAAACCCTTAATGTCTTACTTGAAAACAAGGAACGTGTTTTAGTTGTAGATATTAGAACTGCCGAAGAATATCAATCCGGACATTTAGCCGGGGCATCACATGATGTTATGGATTCTGTAACTCTGGAAAAAAGGGCAAAAACAATCCAAAATAGATTATCTGATGTGGCAGCAAAATACAATTTTGTCTTAATTGACAATGATGGAACACATGCGAAAAAAGCTTCTCAAACCATGTCTGATTTGGGAATCCAGACATTCTATCTTGATGGTGGCATGAGTAATTTGTCTGAGGATCTTGTTTCCAGCTCTCAAACTGTTATAGGTTCAGAAGAATTAATGAAAAAACTGGCTGCAAATGAGGATTTATTCTTACTTGATGTAAGAGAACCTGATGAGTTACTCGAATCCAAAATTGGTGGAGCAGTAAATATCCCTCTGGCAGAAATATTTCAACCAGATCGAATGGATTCAATCCCAACTGATAAACCAGTAGTGGTTATTTGTGGTTCTGGAAATCGTGCAACTATTGCCACATATGCACTTGCACAGGAAGGAATTGACTTTCAAGTTCTAGAAGGTGGAATGAAAACCTGGAACTTGCAAATTGAATCAGGGATGTAAATTCCTTGTTTTTCTCATTTTTCTAAATCAAGATTATATTGTATGGTAAATTAGAGATTAATTAATGGCTGATTTTAAAATTTTAGGAAGGGATTCAAATCTCAGACAAGCAATTCTAAAAGCACTTTCTGATGAATATTCCAGAACTATCATGAATTTTACCATAGAACAGCCAAAATCTGTTGTAGATATTGTAAAAGGGTGTGAGATTCCAATGACTACTGCGTATAGACGCGTTCATGAGCTAGAAGAAAATAAAATTCTAAAAGTTACGGGAGCAATCGTTACTGATGATGGAAAAAAATACTATCTTTATCAAAACAGGCTAAAATCCATTTATGTGATATTTGGTTTGGAAGAATTAGATGTGCAAATTGTAGAGAATGAAGGCATGGGAACCAGTGCCTACTGGTAATTTGATTTTTGTCTTTTTATTTTTGAAAGTTTGTTTCTAGATTTTGTTCTTAGTATTATGTGACAACATGGGAATCTTGCACCTTCACAATCCATGAAGATCCCGCAAAAACTACAACGCTTCTGTCCTTCTTGATATTTGAATTGCATTGCAGTTCATACAATGAATTCAGATCCATTTACAGTAAGTTATTCTATAGTAACAATGGATAATAGTGGAACCATAAAAGACGGAACTTGTCAATGTTCTGGTGATTGTAACTGTAGTGCAGATGGCGTATGCAACTGTTCAGGAGTAGATGGACCATGTATGTGTGGCTCTCATTGTAATTGTGGTCAATAACCACCTTTTCTTTTTATTTAATGGTAAAAACAAGGTTGTTTGATAAATAATTTCCCAAGTGTGATGAGAAAACGGATTAGAAACTACTCTCAGATTATTTATTGTAGTATATCATAAGTAAAACAGAATGTTCAATTATCTCTTGTCAAGACATGAAATGTTATCAATACCATTAACAATAATACTAACCCAAATTGTCCGTGCAAAAGCCGATTGAAGACCCAAATTATGACTCTAGAATAATTATTTCACTATAGTCACTGGAGCCTTTGCTTTATGCAAGACAAAGTTTGATGTACTTCCAAAAAATATTTCCTTTGGAAATCCCATTCCTCTGGATCCTATAACAATTTGATCAATCTTGTTTGCAGAGTTATTAGCAAATGTGACTAAATCAATACCGGAAGTATGACCTCCAATAACAATTCCTTCAAATTTAATTTTATTTTTTTCTGCTTTTTTCTTTGCAACATGCATTAATTCTCTTATTTTCGTTTTCCACTTTTTCTCGGGGAGTATGGGGGCACGAACAGCAGAAAATGCACTAAAACTTGTATCACTGTGAATGCCAATAATTTTGGCATCTGATTGTTTTGCAAACAAAATTGCCTTATCTAAACCACGTAGAGAATTTTTTGAACCATCTAAACAAACCATGATTGTTTTATTCATACAAGATTGAAAGATATGTTTACTATTTAATTCAAAAGACGATTGTTGATTCTGAAAATGATTATTGTCATATCATTGAAAAGAAATTGTTTATTCAGTACTGGCATAAGAATCCTCTCTTATCTTAAATGATGTGAGAGCCTGTTTTTAGTTAATTTATAACCGTACAAACTAATCTTTTCTTTTCTTCACGTCTGATTTTGGTGGATTCAACGACCAAAAGAATAATGCAAATCCTATTGGAATCATAATTAGCAAAGCTGCAACAAGTGAGATTGTGTAAAAAGTTGGATCTAGTCCTGGAATGAATGGTCCTGGAAATACTGCGTATAGCCACAAAAATGCAACAAATATTAGAATAACTTTATTTTTTTTGATTAATTTCTTACATCCAAGACGACGTTTCTGAATGTAACAATCTTTGCAACGTGTTTTGTCATCTACCATACATGATGTGCAACAAGTTTTTTCACAAAAATAACATATTCTATCTCCAAATGCAGATCCACAGTAATCACATTGGTGCACTAATTAAGATCCCTTTCTTTGAATTTATCTCTTTTTCAAAAATTACTAATTTTTATTAGTCACATTTTTCAGTACATCATAAATGGCAAAATGCTGTATTTGCAAATTGGTCGAGGGTACACTAAAAATCACTGATGGAAATCCAAAATACAAAGGTAAACCCATCTGCAAAGAGTGTCAGGGTTATAGAAAACTTCTAAAAGAAACCAAATAGTTATTCTGTTTTAGTTTTATTTTTCTCAGCCCATTTCTCATACATGGTTATCAATTCGTCTACATCCTTTCCTTCTTCAGAATATGTTATGATCACTCCAAATGTTCCTTTTTTGTCATGACCTCTTGCAAAATACCCCCAAAAAGAATCTGGAAGCTTGACAAAATTGTTTGAATCATGCGATACTCCTATCAAATTATTTCCAATTACTTCAACCACTTTTTTTGCATCTTGAGATTCAATCATGGATTCTTGTTATTCCAATACAATAAAAATCTGAACAAATTATGGGCTGAGTCTATCTGGATCCCTTGGATACAAAACAACTTCCCGAACATTATCGATTCCAATCAATGTGGTCATCAGCCTATCTAATCCCATACCCCAACCAGAATGTGGCGGCATTCCCCAATCAAACGTCTTTAGATGATCTTGGAATTGCATAGGATCTAAACCCTGTTCTTTGAGTCTTGCCTTTAATATCTCAGGATTATGCAATCTGGTTCCTCCAGAGGATAATTCTAGATATCCAAATTGCAAGTCAAATGAACGTGATAATGTGGCATCTTCATCTTTTTCTCTGATGTAGAATGGTTTTAGTTTCATTGGCCAGTCAATTAGGAAGAAAAATCCTGGATGATTATCTCCAATTTTTCTGAGATGGGAGTCGAGCAAATCCTCTCCAAACTCTATTTTTTCTCCTGCTTTTTGTAGTTCTTCAACACATTGAGAATATGTTATTCTCTCAAAGGGTGATTTTGGAACCTCTATTGTGTGACCAATCGTCTCTTGTTCTTTTTTACAATTTTCTGAAGTATGCTTGTAGACTTCCATCACTAGAAATTCTAAGATATCCATTACATCATTGTAATCCATGAATGCTGCCTCAATGTCTATGCTGGTAAATTCAGAGAGATGTCTACCTGTATGGGAATTTTCTGCACGATAGAAATTTGAAATTTCAAATACTCGCTCTAGACCAATAGTCATCTGTTCTTTATACAATTGTGGGCTCTGAGCCAAATATGCCGTCTTTCCAAAATAATCTAGAGAAAATAAATTTGCACCACCTTCACTTGCACTGCCAATAATTTTAGGTGTTGTAATCTCTATGAATTTTTTTTCAGTTAATGTTTTTCGTAGTGACTGCAAAACATAATGTCGAAGCTTAAAAACTGAAGCTGTTCTTTGGTTTCTCATATCTAATGCACGATGATTTAATCTGGTATCGATATTGCTTTCAACTCTGCCAATAGGATCAACTGGTAATGGATGAATTGCTTTGCCTAATACTTCAATTTCATCTGCTTTGATTTCAAATGCAAAATCCCGAGCTTTAGTTTCTTGCACAATCCCCTTTACAGAAACTACACTTTGACGATTAATCTCTCCTAGATTATCATTTAATTCCCCTTTAACAATTACTTGAGAAATTCCTGTGACATCACGTAAAGTGATAAATGACATTTTACCGAGCTTTCTAAAATCTTCTACCCACCCACCAAGAATCACTTGTGTTCCAATCAACTGAGTAGTTAATTCATTAATATCGTGCGTTTTTACAAAAACCATGCCTATCTTTTATCCTCAAATTCTATCTCAATGTCAAGGTTTCGGGCATTTCTTACGATTTGTATAACTTTTTCAGTGTCTATTGGAAACTTTGGCGTCCATTTACCTGATACTACAGCCTTTGTCTTTTGAATTCCGCCGGGTGCCCAAACTACATTAATTGATAAGATTTTGGTAGGAAAAAACAAATCTTCGATGAATTTTTTATCATTCTCATCTGCTTCTACAAGCCAAATCTTCCCTTTGAATTGATCTTGGAGTATTCTATAGAGTGTTCGACTTTGTCTAATTATCATGATGTCATTTTTTGCTAATGATAAAACAAAATTTCCATCAAATTCTTTACAAGAATAAAGTGTAAAATTCTCGATCTCTTTATTTGATTTTGCACTATTTGCAAGAATGATCGATGCATCTACATCTGCCTTTGTAAGTTCCCCTGATTCTACTTTTCCCTCACATTTTGGACAGAGCACTGCATTTTTTGCGTCAAAACCACAAATTGGAAGCATCATTTGAATCGATTTTTTTCTTTTCATAATGTTGTTTATATCCCTTAGTGCAAAACAAAAATTCTAGTTTGGATCAAACAGAGGTATGGTTTTTTTAGACATTAATGGATTATCTGTAAAATATCTGTCCTCTTCTGGCCCAGTTTATGCAGTAGATGATGTTGATATTCATTTGGAAGATGGAGAATCAATCGGAATCGCAGGTGAGAGTGCATGTGGGAAAAGTACATTGGGATTATCAATAATTAGAATGCTTTCTGGAGGAAATGTTCAAGGTAATATTTCCTTTCAAGGTGACTCTCTTTTGGACTTGAGCGATTCTGATTTTAATACAAAATATAGGTGGAAAAAAATCTCAATGATTTTTCAGGGTGCAATGAATGCACTAGATCCTGTTTTTACAATAAATGAACAGTTTCTTGAAATTCTAAAACAATATAATTTTGATGGAAATTCAGACCAATTAATTTTAGATACTATGAATTCTGTAAGTTTAGATGAGAATGTTTTAAAAAAATATCCTCATGAATTAAGTGGAGGTATGAAACAAAGAGTAGTCATTGCTATGGCTTTACTATTAAAACCAAAATTTGTCATTGCAGATGAGCCTACCACTGCACTTGATGTATTGATTCAGGCTCAAATCATCAATTTACTTAAAGCACTCAAAAAGGAAGGAATGTCTTTTTTGTTAATCACCCATGATTTAGCAGTGTTATCTGAAATTACAGAAAAGATTGGAATAATGTATGGTGGGCAAATTGTTGAATTTGGATCTTCAGAAGAAATTTACAAAAATCCAAAACATCCTTACACAAAAGGACTATTGGAATCCATTCCTACGTTAAAGGGAGGCCCTCCAAAATACATCAAAGGAATCCCTCCAAGTTTGCTTGACGCTCCTACCGAATGCAGATTTTTGGAAAGATGTCCTTTAGCAATTGAAAAATGTAAAGAACTTCCTCCTAAACTTAAAACTAAAACTGGATATGTTCGATGTTGGCTTTATGAATCTGAATGATATTTTTATTTTGAATTTATATACTCATTATCAATTTTTTTTAAATAAATTTCCTGAATTTCTGTAATTTCTCTATGCGTTGTATTCTTTGAAATCATTTTAAGATAATTTACAACGTCTTGATTTTTTTGCATTTTTTCAAACTCTTCAATTTTTTTCAATGATTCTTGCTCAAATCTCATTATGTCATGTAGCTCTTTACTAATTTCCTCTACTTGCATTTTTTCATAATCTTTGGATTTTGATTTCCTAAAACTAATTTCATCTATTATTTTTTCAATCTCATCCATGCTTGTACAATATTTTGTATATTGATATTAATTTTAAATTTTTATTTTTGACTTTCCTTTTTATGCTCTAAGATATGTTTTAATCCGTCCGTCATGCTTAATGAATCTAAATCAATACTGCAGTAGGGACACTTCAAAATAATTCAAGCATTTGAATATTTCTTAACAATTGGAAAACATGAATCAATTATTCGTAATACCTCAGATCTAATTACTTTTTTATCAATTGATATCCATACTCTATTTTTTTTTATTGCAAATGAAATTGTCTGAACTTTTTTTCTTTCTTCCCAAGAAAATTCAATCTCCCCTAGATTTTTATCAAAAAATCCTTCAAGATCTGTTTTCATGGCAATATGTGAAAATTGATATTGCGTATTTTTTTCATCTAAAAGAGGAATTAAATCTGGTCTTCTTCTATATGCTAATAATTCTCCCCTTTCACCAATTACGCCTACAAATCTAATGTATGGGCTTATTTTTGCTATGGTGTTGCATATTGTTTCAAAGTCTTTTTTTAGCATCTGATTTTTCTTTGAAAAGATGTTATTTTAATGATTATTGTGAGCAACTCTTCTAGTTTTAATTAAATAAAGCCCAAAAACAGTTTGATTTGTGGATTTTGTTGACCTATTTCCATTTGCTCCGGAAGTAGGATACCTAAGTTTATCACTTGTCAACTTCTTTGGTTCTCTTGTTCCTTTTGTACCGCTACCTGGATTTTTACTCCTTGCTACTATGGCAGTAGGTGATCAATTTGATCTGCATGTTTTAGCTTTACTATCTGCTATTACTGCCACTGCTGCAAAGCAAATCATTTTCTATGTAAGTTATGGTGGAAGAAAAATCATCAATGAAAAGACTAGAAAAAGAATGCGACCTTTTGAAAGATTGGTAAAAAGATATGGTGCTGGTGCCGCATTTTTTGCTGCAGCAACTCCTATCCCGGATGATCTAGTCTATGTACCATTAGGATTGGCAAAATATAATCCAAAACGATTCTTTATTGCAACTCTAACTGGAAAGATTGTCCTTAGTTATTCCATTGTATTTATTTCGCATTATCTTGGTTTGTCTCTTGTAGAACCTTTCCTTGAAAACATGGATGATGCTACTCCTATTTACATTGGAATTATAATTTTTGGAGTTATGATGACATCTGTGGTAATTTTGCTTTTAAGATTGGATTGGGTAAGAATTCTTGGGAAATTTGCACCATGGACTTTGGATGAAAATAATAAAGACTAATTTTTTTTAAGGTTTATTTTAAAATTCCATAACTTGTCAGTTGCTTTCTTAATTCCTATTCTTGGAGATTCATAGATCTTTCTTGGTTTAATTCCATCTTCAATGCATAATTTCAAATCTTTAGTTAAATCTGTACCATAACACTCTTTTGTTATCTCTAGTCCCTGTGTCAATTTAGCAGGCCCATTAGTAAGATTTTTCAAGTTTGTCATTCCTCTGTTTTTTTGGATTCTCTTGATTCCTTTTTCAGGCTCTATCGCACGAATTAGAACTGCACCTGCTTTGCTTTTTGGATGTCTTGCAACTACATTAAAGCAATAATGCATTCCATATGTAAAATAGACATATGCATGTCCCACTTCCTCAAACATTGCCTTGTTTCTTTCTGTCTGCTTAACAAATGCATGACTCGCAGGGTCATCTGAATGTCTATATGCTTCAGTTTCAATAATAATTCCTGTTATCACTGTGCCTCTAATTTTTCTAATTATTCTTTTTCCTAAAATGTTTCTTGCGACTATTACTGTATCTTTATTGTAAAATTCCCTAGGAAGCATATTCTATATCTATACTAATTTTGTTACCATTTTTTAATTCTATTATGTTTTCAAACAGTTTTACAATGTCTTTTTTTAATACATCAATTAGTTCTTGATTGTAGATTGTTGCTGCTGGATGGATGGTGAGAAAATACAATTGATTGTCTTTTCTTACTATTTTTCCTCTGAATTTTGTTATTTCAGAACCTCCTAAAATTGAACTAAATGCGGTATTTCCTAAAATACAAATTATCTTTGGTTTGATTATTAAAATTTCTTGTTTTAGATATTCTTGACATGTGTTTCTCTCAACAGTATTTGGAACTCTATTTTTTGGAGGTCTGCATTTTACAACATTTGTAATGTATATTGATTCTCTAGAAACTCCTGCTTCATCAAGTGCTATTGATAGTCTTTTTCCTGCAATTCCGATAAATGGTTCGCCATTTTTATCTTCGTTTCTACCGGGTGCCTCACCAACAAAAATTACATCTGATTGAAAATTTCCTTTTCCTGGAACCGAATTGGTTCTAGTCTTACAAAGATCACACTTTGTACAATTTATGACATTTTGTTTTATTATTTCTAATTCTTGTTTCATTTTAGTTTACACTCTTCACTGTTGCAACACCACGAATTGTTGGTCCTCCATTTCCCATAATCATTGATTGCATAGGATCTCCTTTCCCACAATTGGTTATCGGTCTAACTGTAAAGTCATTTCCGCAAGCATCGATTGACTCAAAAAACTCTGGTGCTGTTCCAATCACAATAACATCTCTTAACAAATCCGTAATTTCACCATTTTCAATTTTTTGTGCGTATTGACACGAAATACTCCAATTGTATCGTTTCATATCTATTGATGGAATTTTCATATTTGAAATTAGGTATCCATTTTTCACTTCTTTGATTATTTCATTTACATTTCTATCCCCATTTCCGATACATGTACATGCCATGCGAATCAAAGGCATGAATCGATAGTTTGTAGCTCTCATATTCCCAGTAGGTATGGTGTTGAAAATTTGAGCAGTTTCTCTGTTTTGCATGTGGTTTTTCAAAATTCCATTTTCAACAAGTGTGGTTTTTTTACTTTCAGTTCCCTCATCATCAAAATAGTACCATCCTAAACTTTCTTTGATGGTGGGATCATCAAACACGTTTAGATTCTCTGATCCTATTTTTTCTCCAATTTTTCCTTTCCACCAAGCACCTCCGGCCCATGCCATTTCTTTTCCTAATACTCTGTCTGCTTCTGATGGGTGACCTAGTATTTCATGTGTAAGCAATGATACAAAATCTGGATTCATCACAACTGTTGTGTGTTTTTCTTTGACAGATTTTGCTAAAATCAATTCTGATGCTTTTTGGGAAATATCTTTAGCTTTCTGTTGAATTTTGTCTTTATTTGTAATTTGTTCTAATCCTCCTCTTCCTCCTTCTGTAACGTTTATTGATTGAGTAATTCCTGATTCATGTGCAAGTGCAATCATATCTGTTGCAACATCTGTAAAATTCTGTTCAATTTTAGAGCCTTCACTATTTACAAAATATTTTGAGTTCACTGTGTACCACGGATTGATAATTGATTTGACGATTCGTGGTGTATCTAAAATAATTTTGCTACATTCTAATCCAATTGTAATTAATTCATCAATCAATGGTTTTTTTAAAACTGGAAAATCAATTTTGATGCTGTTTGTTGGATTTGGATACTGATCTATTTTCTTTTTATTTTTTGTATGGTAAGACGAGTTTTTTATTGCCTGATTAATTTTTTCTTTAACTTCGTCAAATGATTTTGGATCTGTAATTGAACAAAAACTCCATGCTCCTTCTTTGATTAATCTTATTCCTAAACCAGAATCCGTAGATGTTTTGACATCTTCTATTTCCTTATTTTCTATATGTACTGATTTTTTTTCTTGTTGTTCGGCCCTTATATCACAATATTGTACTCCAGTCTGAATAGCATACTTGATCCCGCTGTCTGCTAGATCTTGCAATACTGTATTCATAATTAATTAGAATTAAAGAACCTCGTAAATCTTATGTGTTTAGTGATTTGAAATTGCAGGCATGGTGAAATAATACTCGTCCTCAAACTCATAATCTACAGTGCCTTTCTTTCGTAAAAATTCAAAATACTCGATACAATTTTTATAAAATTCATCGTTTTTTTGTCCTTGTTCCATGACTATTTTTTAAAAATATACATTTTTTTTAGAGAGTGAGGAATTTTAACTCTCAGAGTTTGTTTTCTTTAAGTAGGTATTTTTCCTGATTTTATGATATTGATTGATTCTAAAAGAAGTGGAAATTCTTCTCTACTAATTTCACTTTGCACATAATCTTTCTCAAATAATTAACTATAATCCATTCGTAAATGGTATGTACTAGTAATACCTTCAAAAAAGATAGTTTTTCTATAACAAAAGAACTATGTCATATAGTCTTAATACAAAAATAATTTTAATTACTGCTAGTTCTGATTAAAAAAATACTTCCGAATCGTGTTAATGAGGTTGCATCTTTTATATTTCAAATTCCTTTGATTTTAATTCTGTTTTAGATTCCATTAAAGGAATTTTAGAAAGTAATTTAGGGTATAAGTCTAGAAGAAATGATTAGAAAACTTGTCAAAAATAGTAGCTGATACTAGCATAATAATTAATGGTGAATTAATTGCCCAGATCGAAACTGGCACAATTAGAAACCATCAAATAATTATTCCTCAAGCCGTACTTGATGAGTTACAATCTCAGGCTTCAAATAAAAAAGAACAGGGATTTATTGGTTTAGAAAAAATCAGAAAACTCAACGAACTGTCTAAAAGTTTTGGATTGGAGATTGTTATTACGGGCCCTCATCCTTCTACAGATGATATCAAATTTGCTACTAGTGGTAGAATTGATGCACTAATATCTGATATGGCAAAACAAAATGATGCTGTTCTTTACACTTCAGATAATGTACAACATCTAGTCGCACAGGCTGAAGGTATTGAGACTGTATTTCTTAAAACCAAAATTAAAGATGAAAAATTAGAATTTTTAAAATTTTTTGATTCTGAAACTATGAGTATTCATCTTAAGGAAAATCAATTTCCACTGGCAAAAAAAGGAATGCCTGGCGCTTTTTCGTTAACTCCTATTAGCAATAAGATTCTTACAAAATCTTATCTGCAGATGATTTCATCACAAATATTTGATGTTGCAAGTGTATCTGATTCAAGTACTGTTGAAATATCTAAGACAGGTGCATCTGTAATCCAACATAATGATTATAGAATTGCCATTACATACCCTCCATTTTCTGAATCTTACGAAATAACCATTGTTCACCCAATCATCAAACTGTCTTTGGAGGATTATGAAATTTCTGATGAGTTAATGGAACGATTGTCTGATAGAGCCGAAGGAATTGTAATTTCAGGTGCTCCTGGTTCTGGAAAAAGTACACTTGCGTCTGGACTGGCAAATTTTTATCAGAAAAAAGGGAAAATTGTTAAAACGTTTGAATCTCCTCGGGACTTGCAAGTTGATTCTGGTATCACACAATATGGAAAATTAGATGGAAGTTTTGATAACACTGCAGATATTTTACTTTTAGTTCGTCCTGATTATACTATTTTTGATGAAGTAAGAAGACGGGAAGATTTTAGAACATTTGCTGATTTACGATTAACTGGAGTTGGAATGGTAGGAGTTGTACATGCAAACTCTCCACTGGATGCAATTCAACGTTTTATTGGAAAGATCGAATTAGGAATCATCCCAAATATCTTGGACACTGTGATTTTTGTAAATGATGGAAGAATCGAAAAAGTATATGATCTAGAATTAAAAGTAAAAGTACCTTCAGGTATGACTGAATCTGATCTTGCAAGACCTGTAATTGAGGTGAAAAATTTTCAAGATAATGTCTTAGAACATGAAATATACACATTTGGAGAAGAGAATGTGATTGTCCCTGTTGCAAAGAGAGTTCAAAAAGTTGGAATTGAAAAGCTTGCTGAAGATAAAATAAAAGATACTTTCAAAAGATATGATCCTAATGCACAAGTTGAAATTTTATCTGATAATAGAGTAAAAGTACTTGTAAATGAACAATATATTCCATCTATCATTGGAAGAGGCGGTTCTAACATTAATGAAATTGAAAAATCACTTCAGGTCCATATTGATGTGGTGGCAAAAAATTCCGAAAATCTATCGTTATCATCCAATGATCTTCCTTTTACATTTTCAGAATCAAAAACTGCGTTACTTCTAACTGTTAGCAGAGAATACACATCCATGCATGCTGATATCTATGTAAATGATACCTTTCTAGCATCTGTAAGAATTGGTAAAAAGGGACAAATAAAAATTCCAAAACGCTCTGACACTGCTAGAAATCTAATTGATGTTATATCTTCACAAAACGACATAAAATTATATTTTAAAGATTTTTAAAATTTTCAATAATCTTAGGATTTGCTTTTAGAAAAGTAATGAATTTTCTTAATTGTTTTATTGTTTTTGGATTAAGATGATGTTCAATTCCTTCTGTATCTTGATTGGCAGTATCATATCCTACTCCCAAAATTTCTAAGAATTCTAATAAAATTCCATGATTTTGTCTTATACCTTCGGCTATTTGCTTCCCTTTACTTGTAAGATTAATTCCGTGATACTTTTCATATTCTAAAAATTCCCCCTCATCTAATCTTTGAAGCATCTTAGTTACGCTAGGTGCACTTACGTTCATGTATCTTGAAATATCCAATGTGGTTGCATATCCTTTTAATTCGACAAGCTCTGCTATTATTTCTAAATAATCCTCCATTCTGGTACTTGAACGTGTTCTTTCAGTTTCGTGGGCAGCTTTTATTGAATCTAATCTCTTAGAATTTTTAGATTTCATGTGTTCTTTGTATCTAATTTGAATCCAGTATAATTGAGTGTCTTTTGTATAAACTTGGTTACTCTTTGTTGACTTGAATGTGATGCTAGTTGATCTTTGAATGTTAACTATTTTTTATAAAATATGTAATGGTATGGCAGATCTACTAAAGGAACGACTAGCAAATTTACAAAAAATCTCTGATTCAGCTAAACGAAGAGCCAATTTGTATGCTGATATTGCTAAAATTGACCGTAAACATACCCATGCCTCGTTGGGTGCTCTTCAGAAGGCTCCAGCACCTGGTAAAAAACTCCAAAAAATTGGATTTTTGATGTTATGGATTCCAGAACCAACTGGTGTAACTTGTGCTGTTGGAGGTCCAATGATTGTTGCAGGTAGATATCTTGACAAGAAATACAATGGCTCAACTATTCATGATATTGGTCATGAAACAAAAAATACACTTTCATCAATTAGTGAGTTTAAGAATTCTATAATGTAACACCTTTAGTTTTTAAAAGGATTAAAAGAAATCTATTCATGACTACAAGATCACAGGTATTGATTCCTATTTTTATTGCTGCTGTGATTATTGGTGCAGTTGGTTTGATGTCTATTCCAAGTGAAAGTAAATTAGAATCTGTTGAATTTCCTAGAGGTACCATAAAGGTTGATGATGTTCCTTTACAGGTACAGATTGCAGACACGGAGCCAAGACGTGTTCGTGGTTTAATGTTCCAAGATGAATTACCATATGATCAAGGAATGATCTTTGTGTTTGAACAATCCGGTCTTTATTCTCTTTGGATGCTTAATATGCAATTCTCACTTGATATGATTTGGTTTGATGCAGACGGTAAAGTTGTACATATTGAAAAAAATATTCTTCCATGTAAAAGTCCATTAGAAATCACAACTTGTCAAAGTATTGTGCCTGATGGCGAAGCAGTATATATCCTTGAAGTCACATCTGGGTTTGTTGAACAAAACAACATCACAAAAGATTCTGTATTGAATATTATTTCTATTTGATTTTAAAAATCCTTATGTGAGACAATTTTAAAATGGTTGTAATGAATAAAATAATGTTAATTCCAATCTTGATTAGTTTTGGAATTGTTGGTACTCTTTCATTTATTTTAATTTCCGAAAATTCTTTAGAATCTAATATTTCAAATTCTAATTATAAAAATAATTTCACATTTCATGATATAGAAAAAATAAAAAAATCTCTTACGACACAAAATATTTTTGTGTCTTCCTCTGTCGTAATAACTGATCAAACAATAGATCAATATTGTACCTACTTTGATTCTACAAACAATATGCGGACTGTAGATTATTGTACTACTACTGCACTCTTAAACTCTGATGGAAAAACTATTGGAAATCTAAACATGGGTGGAACGTCTGATGAACCTATTATGGCACTTGCAATAATTGATGCTTCACCATCATTGAATTCAAAAAAGGATGAGATCAATATTGTTTTTCAGACCATGATTCAGACATTAATTTGTGATTGCTGGGAGATGCATCGTCCAGGAGGTTTTGAATCCATCCAATCTTGGCTTGACGCTGCTGAAGAAAAATATAATATGTCCTTACAAACCACACTCAAATCTGAAATTACGGGTTTAGAGAACAAGAGTTTGATCTTGGAGATTACCTCTACTGGTGAGTCTTATTTATGGACATTAATTGTTCTTAACTAGTCTGATTATATACGGCAATATTTTTTGATTGACGATTACAATGATTGAACAATTATGGTTGATTCTTTTAGGATTTGCAGCTGGAATTTTGGGTTCAATGATTGGTCTTGGTGGGGGAATCGTCGTGGTTCCTGTGTTGACATTTCTTGGGTTTTCTCCCACAGCTGCTGCGAGTAACAGTCTTTTTGCTGCGTTGAGTAATGCTATTGCATCTACTATTTCATATTCTAAACAAAAAAGAATTGAACTCTCTCTGGGATTGAAACTTGGATTACTTTCAATCCCTGGTACTATTTTGGGTGCAATAATTTCAACTGATGTTGCACCTGATGTTTTTAAAATTTTATTTGGTTTTGTCTTGATAGCTTCAGCAGCTTACATTTTTTTGAAAAAAAAAATTGAAACTAAAGAAAAAATATTGTCTAAACAAATAATGATTTTTGCAATAGGTGCAAGCTTTTTTGCAGGAATCATTTCTGCATTTTTTGGAATAG
>Ga0224507_10000050_pt1 | contig 43554 bp, 47 predicted proteins | sample SF_Jan12_sed_USG_3_FD_170159 | JGI IMG/M metagenome (GOLD analysis project Ga0224507, IMG submission 170159) | Sediment microbial communities from San Francisco Bay, California, United States - SF_Jan12_sed_USGS_13 | ecosystem: Environmental > Aquatic > Marine > Sediment | place: USA... | reverse complement strand
CGCAGGTTCCCCGGGCCGGCTTCGTCCTCCAGCCCAGCTTCCAGCGGATCATGGATCAGCAGCGCCTGGCGCACACCGTCGAGCAGGACAACCAATTCCTTGTCCTGCCGCACGACCCTGGCCCGAACCCGCAATCCGTCCAGGCTGGCAACCAGCATCCCATCCCGATTCAGCCGGGCTTCGCCGGCAACACTCCCACCGGGCAAGTCCAGCAGGTAGTGCTCGCCCCGGTAGTGGGTCTTCACCGCCACCCGTTCGCCGCCGATGTCAAACTCCAGCACGGTGTAGCTGTCATCGTTCATGCGCCAACCATCACCGCCTTGCCAGGGCGACCAGGGGTCTGCCGAGGCCATGGCCTGGCTGGCAGCCAGCCGTTTACGCTGCACCAGCAGGAAAAGGCTTGCCAGTCCCAATACCCGGTCAGGATCGGTATTCAGATCCGTGGTGAGCTCGGCGCGATGGCGATCAATGAATCCGGTATCGAATTTTCCCTGGCGAAACCCGGGGTGGGCAACCACGCTGTACAGGAAATCCACGTTGGTGGTGACACCGACAATTTCTGTTTCAGACAATGCCTGCAACATCCTGCGAATCGCGGCATCCCGGTCATGGTCCCAGACGATGAGCTTGGCAATCATCGGGTCGTAATGCACGGAGATAACATCACCTTCGCGGACTCCCGAGTCCACCCGCACGTGCTCGCTTTCCCGCGGGAAGCGCAAATGTCTCAGGGCGCCGGTGGCGGGCAGGAAATCCCGCTCCGGGTCCTCGGCATAGAGTCGAACTTCTATGGAGTGCCCGTTGATGCCCAGTTCGTCCTGGCCCAGGGGAAGTGACTCTCCCGAGGCAACCTGTAACTGCCATTGCACCAGGTCCTGGCCGGTGATGCATTCGGTCACCGGGTGCTCCACCTGCAGCCGGGTATTCATTTCCATGAAATAGAATTCGTTGTCGGCGGAGACGATGAACTCAACCGTCCCTGCACCGGTGTAGCCTATGGCCTGGGCTGCCGCCACCGCAGCCTTGCCCATTTGTTCGCGACGCGCCGGATCCAGACCCGGACCGGGAGCCTCTTCCACCACTTTCTGGTGGCGACGCTGCAAGGAACAATCGCGCTCAAACAGATACACGCAGTTGCCCTGGGTATCGGCGAAAACCTGAATTTCTATGTGCCGGGGCTGGAGCAGGTATTTTTCAATCAGTACACGATCATCAGCAAATGCCGCCATGGACTCACGCTTCGCGGCCGCCAGGCCCGTCGGGAAGTCGCCGGCGCTGTTTACCACTCGCATACCCTTTCCGCCGCCACCGGCAGAAGCCTTGATCAGAACCGGATATCCAATGGCATCAGCCTGCCGGGCCAGAAAGTCCGCGTCCTGGTCCTCGCCGTGATAGCCGGGCACCAGGGGTACGCCGGCAGCTTCCATGAGTCGCTTGGCCTCGCTCTTGGAGCCCATGGCCCGGATGGCAGATTCGGGAGGTCCGATAAACACCAGGCCGGCCTCTTTGCAGGCAAGGGCGAACTCGGCATTCTCAGAAAGAAACCCGTACCCGGGATGTATGGCCTGGGCACCGGTGCGCCGGGCCGCATCCACCAGGCGGTCCACTCGCAGGTAGGACTCCGCGGCAGGCGCAGGGCCCAGCAGTACCGCTTCATCCGCCAGGGCCACGTGACGGGCACTGGCATCGGCCTCTGAGTACACCGCCACAGTGGCAACACCCATGCGGCGCGCCGTGTGAATAATCCGGCAAGCAATTTCACCACGGTTGGCAATTAAAATCTTATCGAACATTTACTGCTCCAGCCGACCCCTGGGGGACTACATCCTGAACACGCCAAAACGTGTGGGTTCAATGGGCGCGTTCAGCGCTGCGGAAATCGACAGGCCCAACACGGTTCGGGTGTCCGCCGGATCAATTATGCCGTCGTCCCACATTCGGGCACTGGCGTAATAAGGGTTACCCTGGGTTTCATACTGTTCCTGCACCGGTTGCTTGAACGCCTGCTCATCTTCGGCGCTCCAGCTTTCGCCGCGTGCTTCCATGTTGTCCCGCTTCACCTGGGCCAGGACATTCGCGGCCTGCTCACCACCCATCACAGAAATCCTGGAATTCGGCCAACTCCACATCATTCTCGGGCTGTATGCACGACCACACATGCCGTAGTTTCCGGCACCAAAACTGCCGCCGATAATCACCGTGAACTTGGGCACCCTGGAGCTGGCCACCGCGGTCACCATCTTCGCTCCGTCCTTGGCTATACCGCCAGACTCGTACTTGCGCCCCACCATGAAGCCGGTGATGTTCTGCAGGAAAACAAGGGGTATTCCCCGTTGGCTGCACAACTCAATGAAGTGGGTGCCCTTGAGTGCGGACTCGGAAAACAGGATGCCGTTATTGGCAACGATGCCCACCGGGTAACCGAAGATATGGGCAAAACCACAGACCAGCGTGTTGCCATAGAGCTGTTTGAACTCATCAAATTCACTGCCATCGACAATCCGGGAGATAATTTCCCTGACATCGTAGGGCTTGCGCGAATCACGCGGCACGATGCCGTAAATTTCATCCGCCGGGTACAGGGGATCGCGACTCTCGCGCATGGCGAGTTTTGGCTGCTTGACCCGGTTCAGATTGGAAACGATACGACGGGCCATACCCAGCGCATGGGTATCGTTCTGGGCGTAGTAGTCGGTTACCCCCGAGGTGCGCGAATGCACATCGGCCCCGCCAAGGTCCTCGGCACTGACAACCTCGCCGGTTGCCGCTTTTACCAGCGGCGGACCACCCAGGAAGATCGTTCCCTGGTTACGTACGATAATGCTCTCGTCAGACATTGCCGGCACATAGGCGCCGCCGGCGGTACATGAACCCATCACCACGGCAATCTGGGGAATGCCCTCGGCAGACATAGTGGCCTGGTTATAAAAAATACGTCCGAAGTGATCCCGGTCCGGGAACACTTCATCCTGCAAGGGCAAAAAAGCGCCGCCGGAATCCACCAGGTAAATGCAAGGCAGATGGTTCTCCCGGGCTATCTCCTGGGCGCGCAAATGCTTCTTAACAGTAGCGGGATAGTAAGTGCCGCCTTTCACCGTGGCGTCATTGGCCACCACCATGCATTCCTGGCCTTCAATCCTGCCGATGCCGGTGATGATGCCCGCCGAAGAAATTCCTCCGCCGTACATGTCATAGGCGGCGAACTGGCCGATCTCCAGGAACGGCGAACCCATGTCCAGCAGGGTGCGAATTCGATCCCGGGGCAGTAATTTACCCCGTGAGAGGTGCTTGTCCCTCGCACGCTCGCCACCACCGAGTTTTATCACCGCGGCACGCTCACGCAATTCCCGGACCAGGGACTCCATCGCCACGCGGTTCTCGGCAAACTCCCCAGAACGCTTGTCGATGCCTGATTTAAATACCGTCATACCTGACTCCCAAGCCAGCCCCGAAGGCCCTAGATCGATTCCTGGAACAGTTCGCGTCCGATTAACATCCGACGCACCTCGCTGGTGCCGGCACCAATCTCGTAAAGCTTTGCATCGCGTAGCAGACGGCCTGCCGGATAGTCGTTGATGTATCCATTGCCACCGAGGATTTGAATCGCGTCCAGGGCCATCTGGGTCGCCTTCTCCGCCGAGTACAGGATCACACCGGCGGCGTCCTTGCGGGCCGACTGACCACGATCACAAGCCGCCGCCACGGCATACACATAGGCCCTGCAGGCATTCATGGTGGTGTACATATCCGCCAGCTTCCCCTGGATCAGCTGGAATTGGCCGATAGATTTATTGAACTGCTTGCGCTCGTGCACATAGGGAACCACCAGGTCCATGCAGGCCTGCATGATTCCCAGGGGGCCACCCGAAAGCACCACCCGCTCGTAGTCCAGCCCGCTCATCAACACGCCGATGCCGTTATTCACGGTTCCCAGGATATTTTCCGCCGGGACTTCGCAGTCCTCGAATACCAGTTCGCAGGTCTGGGATGAGCGCATGCCTAACTTGTCCAGTTTCTGGGCTGTGGAGAAGCCCTTGAAACCGCGCTCAATTATGAACGCCGTGATGCCACGTGAATGGGCCTCAGGATCGGTCTTCGCATAGACCACCAGTGTCTGGGCTTCCGGGCCATTGGTAATCCACATCTTGGAGCCATTGAGAATGTAGCGATCACCCTTGAGCTCCGCCCTCAGGCGCATGCTCACCACGTCGGAACCGGCCCCGGTTTCACTCATGGCCAGGGCACCAACATGCTCACCTGAACACAAGGAAGGAAGATAACGGGCCTTCTGGACGGGCGTACCATGACGGGCAATCTGGTTAATGCACAGATTCGAGTGGGCGCCGTATGACAGACCTACGCCTGCCGAGGCACGGGAAATTTCTTCCATGGCCACCACGTGAGCCAGGTAGCCCAGTCCGGTACCACCGAATTCCTCGTCCACCGTCATACCCAGCAAACCCATATCACCCATTTTTCGCCACAGGTCCTGGGGGAAACTGTTGCTCTCATCCATCTGCGTGGCGCGAGGGGCGATCTCGTCAGCGGAAAATTCATATACCGTCTGGCGCAACATTTCTATGGTCTCGCCCAGACCAAAATCCAGGGTTGGGTACACGCTGTTGATACTCATGCTTTGTCCTCTTGCTCCGCTAATCCACCAGGGATCAGGAATTGGATCATGAATTATTGTCCGGTGAATTAATCGAATTCGTGGCCAGGTGCTGTTCACACAGCGCCTCAATTTCAGCCATGTTTTTCAGGGTGACGTCGATGTCTTCCCGCTTGCTCAGCAGCACCTGTCGATGCTCGCGAATCTTGTCCTGCAAGCGTCTGAGCTGGCGCACCTTGTTGCCGGCGATCGGGTCGTACATCTCGATAATTTCGCGACAATCGTCCAGGGAAAAACCCAGTCGCTTTCCGCGCAGGGCCAGCCTCAAGCGTACCTTGTCCCGTTCGCCATAGACTCTCGCGGTTCCCTTGCGCTGGGGACTGAGTATGCCCTTGTCCTCGTAAAACCGCAGTGTACGAGTGGTGACCTCAAACTCCTCGGCAAGTTCGGATATGCTGTAGCTTCGATTCAAAATTCGACTCCGCAGGAAAACCGGAGGCCAGCCTCCGACGAAAATAAAAACCCGGTCTGCCTGACAGGCCGGATTAGCATTGACCTTTACGTTAACGTCAAGCTAGTATCGGTGTCAATGCACTTTTTCGGTGGAACGGGTTTGTTTGCCCTGGAGACCTCTTTATGACCACCCCGCTATGGCAACCGGATGCCGAGCAACTGGAAAAAACCAATATGTCGGCCTTCATACGGCATGTTGAGAGCACCCATGCTTTCCCGATAGGTGGATTTGAGGAGCTGTATCACTGGTCGGTGAATCAATCCGAGGATTTCTGGAGCAGCCTGTGGGACTTCACCGGTGTGCTGGCCAGCAAGAAAGGCAAGCGGATACTTGAAAACCCCGAGGCCATGCCCGGGGCACGATGGTTCCCGGATGCCCGCCTTAATTTCGCCGAAAATCTGCTGAGCCACCGGGGGCCCGAGACGGCCCTGCGCTTCAACGGTGAAAGCCAGGTCCAGCGCAGCATGAGCCGGGATGAGCTATACGAGCAAGTCTCCGTGGTAGCCCAGGCCCTGCGCGCCCTGGGCGTCCAACCCGGGGACCGTGTCGCCGCCTATCTTCCGAACATGCCAGAGGCAATCATCGCCATGCTGGCCAGTTCCAGCATCGGGGCAATTTTTTCATCCTGCTCGCCGGACTTCGGCTTGCGCGGCGTCATTGACCGATTCGGACAAATTGAGCCCAAGGTGCTGTTCGTCGCCGATGGCTATTTTTACAACGGCAAGTGGTTCGACTCCCTGGCCGTGACCAGGCAAATGCTGCAGCAATTGCCCAGCGTAGCTCAGGTGGTGGTCGCCCGGTACGACGGTAAGCACGACTCAAGCACGCAGGAAATTCCCGGCGCCGTGAGTTGGAAGGAATTCACAAGCGCCCATACCCCACAGGAAATCGAATTCGAACAACTGCCCTTCGATCACCCCCTGTACATCATGTATTCATCGGGCACGACCGGGGCCCCCAAGTGCATCGTGCACGGCGCCGGCGGAACCTTGCTGCAGCACCTCAAAGAGCACCGCCTGCACACGAACCTCAAGCCCGGCGACAGGTTCTTCTACTTCACGACCTGCGGCTGGATGATGTGGAACTGGCTGGTATCCGGTCTGGCCAGCGGCGCCGAGTTATTGCTCTATGATGGCTCCCCTTTCTATCCTGATGGCAACACCCTGTTCGACTATGCCCAGGGCGCCCGGATGAATATCTTCGGAACCTCGGCCAAGTTCATTGAGGCGTTAAGCAAGGCGGGTCTTGATCCAGCCAGGACTCATGACCTGGGCAGTCTTCGCACCATGCTCTCCACCGGATCTCCCCTGGTGCCGGAAGGGTTCGACTTCGTGTACCAGCACATCAAGCAGGACCTTTGCCTGTCCTCCATCGCCGGTGGCACCGACATCATTTCCTGCTTCGCACTGGGTAACCCCAACCTGCCAGTCTGGCGAGGCGAACTTCAGTGCCGGGGCCTGGGCATGAAAGTCGAGGTCTACAACGAGGACGGCCACCCGGTTACCGAACAACGCGGCGAACTGGTTTGCAGCGCGCCCTTCCCTTCCATGCCGGTGGGTTTCTGGAATGACCCGGACGGCAGCCGTTATCACGCGGCTTATTTCGAACACTTCCCGAATGTCTGGTACCACGGCGATTTCGTGGAACTGACACGACATCACGGGATGATTTTCTATGGTCGTTCCGACGCCACCCTGAACCCGGGGGGCGTGCGCATAGGCACGGCGGAAATCTATCGCCAGGTCGAGCAAATGGATGAGGTTCTGGAAAGCCTGGTCATCGGCCAGGACTGGCAGAACGATGTCAGGGTCGTATTGTTCGTTCGCTTGAGAGACGGTGTTGAGCTCACCGAAGCCCTGCAGGACAGCATTCGTATGCGCATTCGCCAGAACACCACGCCCCGTCACGTGCCCGCGAAAATCATTGCCGTAGCCGACATTCCCCGCACCAAGAGCGGGAAGATCGTGGAACTGGCGGTGCGAAACGTGGTTCACGGCCGTCCCATCAAGAATCGCGAGGCCCTGGCCAATCCAGGTGCCCTGGACCTCTACAAGGACCTGCCCGAGCTGGACAGCTAGGGAAAATTGCCGGGTATCTAGCCCGCCACCGCCGCCAGGGATGCCAGCAGCCGATCGACTTCCTCTACGGTGTTGTACATCGAGAATCCCGAGCGCAACAATCCGCCCTGGTCGTCCAGACCAAGGCTCGACACCACCTTGTGAGCATAGAAGTGTCCGTCCCAGACCAGGTGCCCGGACGTGGCCAGCTCAGCCGCCAGTTTGTCGGCGGTGATGCCCTCCATGGTGATGGAAACTGTCGGGGAGCGTGTCGCCGGCGAGAAGTCCGGCCCCCACGCCCTGGCACCGGGGATGGACGCCAGACCGTTCCAGTAGCGCGACGCGATGTCCCGCTCGTACGCGGCGATATCATTCTTGGCCGACTGAATGCGCGCCCGCAGGGTGTCGCCCCTGCCCAGGTCGGCCACGTATTCCACCGCAGCCGTGACACCGGCGATCGCCGCATGATTGAGGGTGCCGGTCTCTATACGCCAGGGCGCCGCTGACTCGGCAGTGCATAATCTGTCAGTCTCCAGCTCATCCAGAAGACCGGGGCGGCAATACAGAACCCCCACATGGGGACCATAGAACTTATACGCCGAGCAGAGCAGGAAATCGGTCTCCAGGGCCTGCACGTCCAGTGGAAAGTGGGGTGCGTAATGGACGGCGTCCAGCACCAGCCAGGCACCCACCTTTCGGGACAGGCTGCGGGCCAGGGCTATCTCTTCAAGACTGACAGTGCCCAGGGCGTTGGAGGCCATGCCCATTGCCACCACCCGGGTACGCTCGCCTATCTTGGCTGCCAGGTCATCGCGATCCAGCGTTCCCCCGGCGGTCATCCTGACTTCCTTGACGATGATTCCGCGCTCACGCAGGTTCAGCCAGGGGCCCCGGTTTGCCTCGTGATCCAGTTCAGTAATAACGATCTCATCGCCCGGCGACATCTTGCGCACCAGCGCATGACTTAAAGCAAAATTCAAGGTGGTCATATTGGCGCCGAAAGACACCTGGCCTCCAGACTCGGCGCCCAGGAAGGCCGCCATGGTTTCCCTGGCCTTGTCCATCACCTGGTCGGTCTCGCTGGAGGTGATGAAGGCGCCATGGGTATTGGCGTTGCAACGACTGTAGTAGTCGCTGACCGCATCGATCACTCGCCGGGGAACCTGGGTGCCGCCCGGTCCATCCAGGTACGACAGGGGAATTCCGTTCAGTTCACGCGCCAGGGCGGGAAAATCGGCTCGGCAGGCCATGGCTTCCTTCGAGGTGTACGGCATGTTCAACGATCCTTTTTGTGTTGTTTTCCCAGGGGGCATTCCCCCGGGGTTTCCAGGCCCGTCCGGGCAGCGCCCGGCAGACCCGGTGATGCTATCAGAACGAGGCCTTCACGGGGCGGCTCAATAACCGGCTGCCTGGCCATCCTTGCGGGATTCAGACGCACCGATGTAGACCCCTGATTCAAGGTCCTTTGCAATAGCCTGGTAGCCGCCATAGCCGCCCCCGGCCTTGCTCAAGGTGTGTCCACGTCGCTCGAGCTCCCGCCAGGTTTCCTGGCTGAAACCGCTTTCCATCCGCAACACGCCTCCATCGATCAGGCGGCCACCGGTTGGCTCGGTAGAGCCGTCATGTCGAATTCTCGGAGCATCACCGGCTTGCTGCAGGTTCATGCCGAAATCGATGATATTCACCAGGATTTGCGCATGGCCCTGGGGCTGCATGGCGCCACCCATGACACCGAAACTCAGCCAGGGCTTCCCGTCCCGGGTAACAAACCCCGGGATGATGGTGTGGAATGGTCGCTTACCCGGTGCAAAGGCGTTGGGATGGCCTTTTTCCAGACTGAACAATTCGCCACGATTTTGCAGGATGAATCCCAGCCCGGGAGGCGTCATGCCCGAGCCCATTCCGCTGTAGTTGCTCTGGATCAGGGACACCATGTTGCCCTGGGCATCGGCCACGGTCAGGTAAATCGTGTCCCCGGACTCCAGGACCTGGGGGTCGCCGTGACTGGCCGTCATGGCGGCATGCTCCAGGTCAATCAACCCACGACGTTGCACGGCGTACTCATCTGAGAGCAGCGCCTCCAGCGGCGCCTGGTAGAAATCCGGATCAGCGTAGAACCTGGCCCGATCCTCGAAGGCCAGCTTCTTGGCCTCAACAAGCATGTGCAGATAGTCGGCGCTGCCAAACCCGGCAGCGGCAAGGTCAAAGCCCTCGAGAATTTTCAGGATTTGCAGCGCGGCAATGCCCTGGCCGTTAGGCGGCAATTCCCAGACCCGGTAGCCACGGTAGTCAACCGACACCGGCTCCACCCATTCAGAGTGATGAGCGGCCAGGTCCTCGTAGGAAAGGAAGCCACCCTGCTTCTGCATGTACTCGGCAATCACCCGGGTCATTTCACCCCGGTAGAACACGTCAGGGCCTTCTTCGGCAAGCCTCTCGTAGGTGTTGGCCAGCTGGGGATTACGAAATACCTCGCCCTTGCGGGGCGCATGGCCCCCGGGCATGAACACCGGGGCAAAGCCTTCAAATTCTGACAGTACCCGGGCATTGCGCTCCCAGTAATAAGCGATGACCTCGCTGACCGGGAAGCCCTCCCGGGCATACTTGATGGCCGGAGCAAGAACCTGCTTCATGGGCAGCTTGCCCAGCCGTTCGTGCAAGGTGAACCAGCCATCCACGGCACCGGGCACCGACACAGGCAGGGCTCCTCTTTCGGGAATCACTGTCATACCCCGTTCGAGAAAGTACTCCAGGCTGAGGGAACGAGGTGAACGACCGCTGCCATTCAGGCCCAGCAATTTACCCTGCTCGGCATCCCAGACGATGGCAAACAGGTCACCTCCAATACCACTTCCCGTGGGTTCCATCAGCCCCAGGGTGGCGTTGGCGGCTATCGCCGCATCCACCGCGCTACCGCCCGCCTTCAAGATATCCAGTGCCACCTGGGTTGCCAGGGGCTGGCTGGTCGCGGCCATGGCATGGGGTGCATACACCTCTGAACGCGATGAATACGGGTCGTTACCCAGTCGATCAAATCCGTCTGCCATATTGCTCACCCCGGTTATTAGCAAAGCCGCCAATCCGGCTCCTCGCCACACATTCATACCTGCCCCCCAGGCGGTGGATGGGTCACCAGTAACCTGTCTGGAAATCCGATATCAGAATCCTTTGAAGGTCGCGAAACCCTCGAGCGGTTCACGGTCCGCAGTAAATTTATTGATCGGGTGCTCCGAATCGGCGTATCCCACTGCCATGCCACAAAACAGGATCTGGTCATCGGGAATACCCATCTCCTCTCGAACAAGTTCATGCCAGGACGCCCAGGATTCCTGGGCACAGGTATCCAGCCCCGCTTCCCGGGCCAATAACATGAAGCTCTGCATGAACATGCCCACGTCTGCCCACTGACCCTGTTGCATATCCCGGCCCAGGGTAAAAAACAGCCCGACGGGCGCGCCAAAGAACTCCCAGTTCCTGGCGAACTGGCGCAGTCGGCCCTCCCTGTCCTCCCGGCTGATTCCGATGGCGGCGTACATATCCTCGCCCAGCTTGAAGCGTCTTTTTCGGTAGGGATCCTGGAGCTTCGGAGGATAAACATGGTATTCGGCTTGCTTGCCCAGCGGGTTCAGTGGCAACTGCTCGGCAACCCGTCGCACCAGTCTGTCGCGAACCTCGCCACCTGCCACATACACATGCCAGGGCTGGAGATTACCGCCGGTAGGCGCGCGGCTGGCTGTTTCCAGCATGGTCTCAAGCAATTTCTTCGGAACAGGCTTGTCCAGAAAGGCACGCACGCTGTGTCTGGACAGGATGGCATCGGTGACATTCATTACTCGGACTACCTCTGCAATGGGCAATTCTTTAGACTACAGAGAATCCATTCTTGTCCAAGGACCTCGGACATACAACCGCGGGAAATGCCCACACGGGAAAACCAACATGACAGACAAAATCGCCAGTGCCTACAGCGCCCATTTCCAGACCATTTTGAATCAGACCGAATCTGCGTTGAGAGCAACCGGGCACCGAGCCTGCGTGATCGCCGCAGGATCTGCCCACGGCATGTTCCTGGACGATATGGACTACCCGTTCAAGACCAATCCCCACTTCCAGCGCTGGGTACCGGTAGGCGATGCGGCTCACTCTGCACTGGTCATTGAAATCGGTAAAACCCCCCGCCTTCTGCACTATCGTCCCGATGATTACTGGCACAAGGCGCCGGAAGTACCCACCGGATTTTGGGTAGACCACTTCGACATCGTGTCGGTGAGCGACCTGGGAAATATGCGGGATGCATTACCCGAGGGAGCCGCAGCTGCGCCCTTGATTGCCGAAAAGCGGGATCAATTCAAGGACTGGGGACTGGGCGAACAAAATCCGGAAGGCCTGTTGAACCATTTGCATTTCCACCGCGCATGGAAAACCGATTACGAAATCGCCTGCATGGAGGTAGCCACTAAAAAGGCTGTAAAAGCCCACCGGGCTGCGCTCAACGCCTACCAGAACGGCGCATCGGAATATGAAATCCACCAGGCGTATTTGCTGGCCGCAGGGCATGTGGAGCACGAATTGCCCTATGGAAACATCATCGCCTACGGAGAAAATGCTGCGGTTTTGCACTATACCCATCTGCCCAGACAACACCCGGACGGTATTCCCCCTTCTTTCCTGATCGACGCCGGCGCCACCCATAATGGCTACGCCAGCGACATCACCCGTACCTATACCGCACACGGAGGCGAGTTCGCCGAGATGATCGACGCCATGGACGAGGCCCAGATACGCCTGTGCGAGACCATCAAGCCGGGACTGAATTTTGCCGACCTGCACCTCCAGGCCCACGCCGAAGTCGCGACCATGCTAAACCGGTTCAAGATCGTCAAATGCTCTGCCGAAGCGGCCCTTGAATCAGGCCTGACCAGAACCTTCCTGCCCCATGGCCTGGGACACCTGCTGGGACTGCAAGTGCATGACATTGGCGGCCTGCAGGCCGGTCCCGATGGCGGCATTATTGAACGCCCGGATGGCCACCCCTACCTGCGCCTGACCCGGACACTGGAAACAAGCTGGGTAACCACGGTGGAGCCCGGTCTTTATTTCATCCCCAGTTTGCTGAAAAAACTGGCCCAGACCCCGGCCGGGGGAGAGATAAATTGGGAGAAGGTGGAAAGCCTGAAGCCCTTCGGCGGAATCCGGATCGAGGACAATGTGCTGGTAACAGAAAACGGCCAGCGCAACCTCACACGGGAGGAAGAGGCAAGGACTGCCTGATCTGTCCCAAATTTGCGGAAGCACAGAAACGAAAAAGGCCGGGGAAACCCGGCCTCTTTCATTTAGCTTTTGCTGAAGTGGCTTATTCGGCCTTTTCAGCAGCCTTTTCAACCAACTGTACGATAGCCATCGGAGCGGAATCGCCTGCCCGCAGACCCATTTTCAGGATACGCAGGTAACCACCGGGACGGGCCTTGTTACGAGGACCCAGGTCGGTGAACAACTTGCCGACCACTTCCTTGTCACGCAGGCGATCAAAGGCCAGGCGGCGATGTGCCACGCTGTCTTCCTTGGCGATAGTGATCAGGGGCTCGACTACCCGACGAAGTTCCTTCGCCTTGGGCAGGGTGGTCTTAATGGTCTCATGCTTCAGCAGCGATGCGGCCATGTTGCGGAACATCGCTTGACGATGTGAGCTGTTACGGCCTAATTGGCGACCAGACTTTCTGTGGCGCATGACTCTATATTCCTAAAATTAGTTGCGGTGGCTCAGGCGACGGCGCTAGTCGTCCTGGCGAAGTGAAGCCGGCGGCCAGTTCTCAAGGATCATTCCCAGAGCCAAACCGTGGGCGTCGAGCACTTCTTTAATTTCAGTCAACGACTTCTTACCCAGATTCGGGGTACGCAGCAATTCAACTTCAGTACGCTGCACGAGATCGCCAATGTAGTTAATGCTTTCGGCCTTCAGGCAGTTAGCAGAACGCACGGTGAGCTCAAGCTCGTCGACCGGGCGCAACAGCACGGGATCAACCTGGGCCTCTTCAGCACCGGCGTCTCCATCGTCCTGACCCTGCAGGTCAACGAATACGCCCAACTGATCCTTAAGGATGCTGCCGGCGCGGCGAATTGCCTCTTCAGCATCAATCGTACCGTTGGTCTCAATGTCGATAATCAGCTTGTCCAGGTCAGTACGCTGTTCCACACGAGCGGCTTCAACGTTGTAGCTGACACGACGGACCGGGCTGAAAGAGGCATCCAGCTGCAACACACCAATTGGACGAGTTGCCTCGTCAAAGTTGTTCTGGCGTGAAGCCGGGCGATAGCCACGACCACGCTGGACCTTCAGACGCATGTTCAAGTCGCCAGCCTTTGTCAGGTGGGCGATGACCAGCTCAGGATTGACCACCTCAACGTCCGCCGGGCACTGGATGTCAGCAGCGGTCACGACACCCGGTCCTTTCTTGGACAGTGTCAATTCCACTTCATCACGACCATGGACCATGATAGCCAGCTGCTTCAGGTTCAGAAGCATGTCCACCACGTCCTCCTGGACACCCTCGATGGTGGTGTACTCATGGAGTACGCCATCAATCTCGGCCTCTACTACAGCGGCACCGGGCATTGAGGACAACAGGATACGTCGCAGGGCATTACCCAACGTGTGTCCGAAACCGCGCTCAAAAGGCTCAATGATTACCTTGGCCTTTTGATCTGTGTCTGGCTGAACCTTAACGACGCGGGGCTTCAGAAATTCGGTAACTGATTCGTGCATGTCTCGCACCTTCTAAGCGTTACTTGGAGTACAACTCGACCACGAGATTCTCATTGATATCAGGGAGAATCTCTTGACGATCGGGCAGGGCCTTCATCACACCAGACAGCTTCTTTTCGTCAACCTGCACCCACTCGGGCAGACCAACCTGCGTAGCCATCTGAAGTGCGCTTTGGATGCGCTGCTGCTTCTTTGCTTTTTCGCGGATAGCAATAACATCACCCGCAGAAACCTGGAAAGACGGTATATTCACCACCTGCTCGTTCACCACGATACCCTTGTGGCTAACCAGCTGACGGGCCTCGGCACGCGTAACGGCAAAGCCCATACGGTACACGACGTTATCCAGACGGCCTTCCAGGAGCTTCAACAGGTTTTCACCGGTCGAGCCTTTCTTGAGGGCTGCCTTCTTGTAGTAATTGCGGAACTGACGCTCAAGCACACCGTACATACGACGGAGCTTCTGCTTCTCGCGCAACTGCAGACCGTAATCTGACAGGCGACCACGACGTGCACCGGCGGTACCGCCAGGCGTGGTTTCCAGTTTGCACTTGGAATCGAGAGAGCGAGCGCCGCTCTTCAGGAACAGGTCAGTACCCTCGCGACGCGAGAGCTTGCACTTTGGTCCCAGATATCTAGCCATTCTGCAGTACCTCTACACGCGACGCTTTTTAGGCGGGCGGCAACCGTTATGCGGGATAGGAGTCACGTCTTCGATCTGGCTGACGCGAAAACCTACTGCGTTCAGTGCACGTACGGAGCTCTCACGGCCCGGGCCGGGGCCCTTCACACGCACTTCAACATTCTTCACACCGAACTCGGCAGCGGCGCGGCCGGCCTTCTCGGCGGCTACCTGGGCTGCAAAGGGCGTGCTCTTGCGAGAGCCCCGGAAACCGCAGCCACCGGAGGTCGCCCACGACAGGGCATTACCCTGGCGATCAGTGATAGTAATAATGGTGTTGTTAAAAGACGCGTGTACGTGCGCAATTGCGTCCGTAACGTGCTTCTTAACCTTTTTCTTAGTCTTTGGCTGTGCCATATATCCAGTCCCGCGCTTGAGCGCTAAACGTTAAGCTAATTCTTGTTGATCAGACTACTTGCGAATCGGACGACGCGGGCCCTTGCGGGTCCGTGCATTAGTCCGGGTACGCTGACCACGCAGGGGCAAGCCCCGGCGATGACGAATGCCGCGGTAGCAACCCAGGTCCATCAAGCGTTTGATGTTCATGGAGTTTTCGCGACGAAGGTCACCCTCAACCACGACTTTGGCAACTGCCGAACGCAGTGATTCAACTTCAGGTTCGGACAAGTCCTTCACCTTCACATCCGGCGCAATTCCAGCAGCCTCACAGACCTTGGCAGCGGTGTTCCGGCCAATACCAAAGATCGAGGTCAAAGCGATCACGATGTGTTTATGAGTGGGGATGTTTATCCCTGCAATACGGGCCATCTAAGCCGTCTCCTGAGTAGGCCGCGAAAAGCCGGCCATTTTAACTGATTCGTCTGGTAAAACCAAATCTAACGCCGGGGTTTAACCCTGACGCTGCTTGTGACGTGCATCCGAACAAATCACCCGAACCACACCCTTGCGGCGGACGACCTTGCAGTTGCGACACATTTTCTTAACTGATGCTCTAACTTTCATTGCTCTTGCTCCCGAGCTGGCGGACCGACCTTATCGAACCTGGCCAGGTCTGCCCATACCTTTAAGATTAGCTTTCTTCAGCATTCCATCGTACTGGTGGGACATCATATGAGCCTGCATTTGGGCCATGAAATCCATCACTACGACAACCATGATCAGCAAGGAGGTGCCACCGAAATAGAACGGTACCTTAAGGTACAAGATCATGAATTCCGGCAACAGGCACACTGATGTCACGTAAATACCGCCCCAGAAGGTCATCCTGGTCAGTACCTTGTCAATGTACTCGGCCGTCTGCTGGCCAGGACGAATACCCGGGATAAATGCACCCGAGCGTTTCAGATTGTCTGCAGTTTCCCGCGAATTGAACACCAAAGCGGTGTAGAAGAAGCAGAAAAACAGGATCATGCCAGCATACAACATGATGTAAATGGGCTGACCCGGGCCGAGGCTCGCGGCAATATCCTGGAGCCAGCCAAAACCGGCGCTGGTTCCGAACCACTGGGCGATAGTCGCCGGGAACAGAATGATACTGGAGGCGAAAATCGGAGGAATAACACCCGACATGTTCAGCTTGAACGGCAGGTGGCTGCTTTGGGCAGCAAACATCTTCCGACCCTGCTGACGCTTGGCATAGTTCACCGGGATACGACGCTGTCCGCGCTCCACGAAGACTACAAAAGCGGTAACCGCCAGAATCAGGATAATCAGGACCAAGGCCATGGCGGGGTTCATTTCACCGGTATTTACCAGCTCGAGAGTGCCACCAATCGCCGCCGGCATACCGGCCACGATGCTCGACAGAATGATCATCGAGATACCATTGCCAATGCCGCGCTCGGTAATCTGCTCACCCAGCCACATCAGGAACACCGTTCCAGTCACCAGTGTGACGGCTGCGGTAAACACAAAATGCGGACCCGGGTTAATCACGACACCCTGGTTCTGCAGGGCCACCGCCGCACCCATGGACTGGAATGACGCCAGCAGCACGGTGCCGTAACGGGTGTACTGGGTAATCTTGCGACGACCAGCCTCACCTTCTTTTTTCAGCGCCTGCAGTGTGGGCAGAACATGTCCGGCCATCTGGATAATAATCGATGCGGAAATATAAGGCATGATGCCCAGGGCCAATATACTCAGACGCTCCAGCGCACCACCGGAGAACATGTTGAACATACTCAGGATAGTTCCTTCCTGCTGCTCGAACATGCGGGCGAGGGCCATCGGATCGATACCGGGAACCGGAATAAATGTTCCGATACGGTAAACGATCAGGGCACCGATCAGGAAGAACAGACGATGACGGAGCTCGGTAAAACGGCCCGTCTCTCCTGATACCATCCCTGTTGCTGAACCTTTAGCCACTTTTACGCGCCTCTATTGAGATCGTTATTCTGCGATTGTGCCGCCGGCTGCTTCAATTGCAGCACGGGCACCCGCGGTCGCCTTGATGCCAGTCAACTTCACAGCTGACTGCAATTCACCAGAGGCAATCACCTTAACCTGCTTGGCAAAATGAGGAATCAAACCCGCAGCCTTCAGGCTCTCGGGAGTAATCTCACCGCCGTCGATCTTGTTCAACTCGTGCAAACGAACTTCCACGGAATACTTGGCAACCCGTGACTTGAAGCCCACTTTCGGCAGACGACGCTGCAGCGGCATCTGGCCACCTTCAAAGCCGACCTTGTGGAAACCACCGGAACGAGCTTTCTGACCCTTTACGCCGCGTCCCGAGGTTTTACCCTGGCCGGCAGAATGGCCGCGTCCAAGCCGCTTGCCTTCTTTCTTGCTGCCCTCAGCGGGCTTCAGTGTATTCAGTCGCATTTTAAGCGTCCTCAACCTTCAACAGGTATGAAACCTTGTTGATCATTCCGCGGTTCTCAGGGGTATCCAAAACCTCAACGGTATGGTTAATCCGCCTCAGACCCAGACCGGCGATGCAGGCCTTGTGGGCCGGCAGTCTGCCACTCTTACTCTTTACCAGAGTTACCTTTACGGTATTAGATTTTGCCTTGGCCATGATTTACCCCAGGATCTCTTCTACAGTCTTGCCGCGCTTGGCCGCGATGGCCTTGGGCGACTTCATAGCAACCAAACCTTCTACGGTTGCACGAACAACGTTGATCGGGTTGCGCGAGCCATAGCTCTTGGCGAGCACGTTACGTATGCCAGCTGCTTCGAATACTGCACGCATGGCACCACCAGCAATAATGCCGGTACCGTCAGAGGCGGGCTGCATGTAAACCTTGGTGGCGCCGTGGCGGCCAATGGTCACAAAGTGCAGGGTGTCGCCTTTGAGGCTGATGGCGCGCATGTTCTTGCGTGCGGCCTGCATAGCTTTCTGAATAGCAATCGGCACTTCGCGAGCCTTACCGTAACCGAAGCCAACACGACCGTTGCCATCACCGACCACGGTCAGTGCGGTGAAGCCGAACTGACGACCACCCTTGACTACCTTGGCGACACGATTAACGGTAACCAGTTTTTCAACCAGGTCTTCGGTGTCTGCAGATTTCTGAACTCTTGCCATGACTTACTCGTCTCTTGAATTGGTTCGCTTAAAACTCGAGGCCGGCTTCACGTGCTGCGTCGGCGAGAGCCTTGACGCGACCGTGATACTTAAAGCCGGAACGATCGAATGCCACCTTGGTCACGCCTGCTTCCTTGGCACGCTCAGCAATGAGCTTGCCAACAATAGCGGCTGCGGCGACATTACCCGTACCGGTCAGTTCCTTGCGCACGTCTTCCTGCACAGTGGAAACGCTGGCCAAAACCGTGTCCCCGTTGGGGCCAATGACCTGGGCATAAATGTGCCTCGGTGTACGGTGCACACTCAGTCGGTTAAACCGCAGTTCGCGAATCTTGGCACGCGTTTTCTTGGCGCGGCGCAAGCGACTCGTTTTCTTGTCCATCCGAGACGTCCTCTCGATACTCGTACTGCGACTCGTCCAGTCGCAAATACCTGTTAAATTACGATCCGATTCGTTACCCAGAAGATAACCAACCGGCTAAACGCCGAAGCGTTCTTACTTCTTCTTGGCTTCTTTGATGACTACACGTTCATCAGCATAGCGCACGCCCTTGCCCTTATAGGGTTCCGGCGGACGGTAAGCGCGAATGTCTGCAGCCACCTGGCCAACACGCTGTTTGTCATTACCCTTAACCAGGATTTCCGTCTGAGTCGGCGTCTCAATAGTGATGCCTTCTGGAATCGCATAGTTAACGGGGTGAGAAAAGCCCAGCGTCAGATTCAAGACGTTGCCCTGTGCGGCTGCACGGTAACCAACGCCAATCAGCTGCAGCTTGCGCTCGAATCCCTCACCGACACCGGTGGCCATATTAGCCAGCAGTGCACGGGTGGTTCCAGCCATAGCGATCAACTGGCGATCATCACGGGCAGTCTTCACCAACAATTCCTGTCCTTCCTGGGCAACTGAAATATCAGCCTGCAAATCCAGGGACAAAGAACCTTTAGGACCCTTCAGGGTCACGGTGTTTCCGGACTGGGAGAAATCTATTCCCTTGGCCAGAACTACCGGCATTTTTGCTACTCTTGACATGGTCTCAACCTGTCCAATAATTCAGTTACAAACGTGACCGCTTAGGACACGATGCAGAGCACTTCGCCACCTTCACCAAGTTCACGGGCCTTGCGATCGCTCATTACACCCTTGGAGGTGGAAATCACTGCGACGCCAAGTCCACCCTGAACGCGGGGAAGCTCGTCTTTGGCCTTGTACAGACGCAGGCCGGGACGGCTGCTGCGCTGAAGGCTGGAAATAACCGGCTGACCTTCGAAGTACTTCAAGCGAATCTTAAGGATCGGCTTGCCTTCTACGGTCTCGGCGGTCACTTCTTCAAGGTAGCCTTCATCCTTCAGGACGTTGGCCACTGCCAGCTTCCCTTTGGAGCCAGGCATGGAAACTTCCATCTTGGCAGAACCCTGCGCATTGCGGATTCGAGTCAACATGTCAGCGATTGGATCGGTCATGCTCATTGCAATTACCCGTTAAAAGTTACTGTTTACCAACTGGCCTTGCGAAGACCGGGTATCTCACCGCGCATAGTCAACTCGCGCAGCTTGTTTCGGCCAAGACCAAACTTCCGATAGTAGCCGTGAGGCCGACCGGTGATGCTGCAACGATTACGCTGCCTGGCAGGACTGGAATCGCGCGGCAAGCTAGCCAATTTTGCAACTGCAGTCGCGCGATCTTCATCGCTTGTCTCCAGGTTGTTAATAATTGCCTTAAGCTTTTCACGCTTGGCAGCAAATCGAGCCACAAGTTTGGCCCTCTTTACTTCACGCGCAACCATCGATGTTTTAGCCATGAATCTATCTCACTTCTTGAACGGGAAGTTGAAAGCTTCCAGCAATGCACGACCTGCAAGATCGTCCTTTGCATTAGTGGTAATCGTAATATCCATTCCGCGGATTGCGTCTATCTTGTCGTAATCCACTTCCGGGAAGATGATCTGCTCTTTCACGCCCATGCTGAAGTTGCCGCGACCGTCGAATGACTTCGGGCTCAAGCCACGGAAGTCACGGATACGAGGAATCGCGATTCCCACCAGGCGATCAAGGAACTCATACATGCGTTCGCGACGCAGGGTCACCTTGCAACCGATAGGATAGCCATCACGAATCTTGAAGCTTGCGACTGACTTGCGAGACAGGCACACCTGGGGCTTCTGACCTGCAATTGCGGTCATGTCGCTCACAGCGTGATCCAGTATCTTCTTGTCAGCCAGGGCTTCACCAACACCCATGTTAATGGTGATCTTGGTGATCTTCGGCACTTCCATGACGTTTTCCAGGCCAAGTTTTTCCTTGAGCTGGGGCACCACGGTCTCTTTGTAATATTGCTGCAGTCTTGCCATCGTAATTCTCGCTTAGACGTCCACGACTTCGCCGTTCGACTTGAAAAAGCGGACTTTCTTGCCGCCTTCAAGCGTCTTGATGCCAACCCGGTCACCCTTCTTGGTAACGGGATTCCAAAGCATCACGTTAGAGCCATCCAGGGGCATCTCTTTTTCAATAATGCCGCCCTGTACGCCCGCATTCGGGTTCGCGCGCACATGCTTTCGGGCCATATTCACGCCCTCAACCAGAACCTTCCCGAAATCGAGAATGCCGGTGATTGTGCCACGACGCCCCTTGTCTTTGCCGGCGACCACGACGACTTCGTCGCCCTTTTTGATCCTATTCATGTTCTTCTCCGCCTTTACAGCACTTCTGGCGCAAGCGATACGATCTTCATGAACTGACCTGTACGCAGTTCACGCGTGACCGGGCCAAAAATACGGGTGCCGATCGGCTCCAGACGTGCATTCAGCAATACTGCTGCGTTGCCATCAAACCTGATCAGTGAACCATCCGGACGACGCACACCCTTACGGGTCCGCACCACCACGGCGTTATACACCTCACCCTTCTTTACTTTGCCCCGCGGGATCGCGTCTTTTACGCTCACCTTGATGACGTCTCCAACACCGGCATACCGACGTTTCGACCCACCCAGCACTTTGATGCACTGAATGCGACGAGCACCGCTGTTGTCGGCCGCGTCCAGGACTGTCTGCATCTGAATCATGGTTGCACTTCCGTACCGCTAATTCATACCACTCCCGAAGGAGCATTAATTATTCGCCTGACGTTTCCAAAACCTGGACCACGGTCCACGATTTACGTTTGGAAATCGGACGACACTCGGAAATCTCCACCAGGTCCCCTTCGCGGCACACATTGGCCTCGTCGTGAACCATGTACTTGGTGGTCCGGCGAATATACTTGCCGTAAACCGGGTGCTTCTCTTTACGCTCCACGGCCACCGTAATTGACTTGTCCGCCTTGTTGCTCACAACACGGCCAGTCACGTTACGGGTTTTTTTCTCGCCAGTTTCCACAGCTTCTACCTTTTCGCTCTCGCTCATGACTGTTCACCCGCTTTCTTTTCAACTTCACGGATCACAGTCTTCACGCGCGCAATGCTCTTACGCACCTTGTTAAATTGATCGGGACGCGCCAACTGGCCAGTTGCTTGCTGCATACGCAGGTTGAACTGCTCTTTACGCAGGTTCAAAAGCTCTTCCTGCAGCTCCGCACGAGACTTCTGTCTCAGATCACTCGCCTTCATCACATCACCTGACGGGTAACAAACGTTGTGGCAATCGGCAGTTTGGCTGCGGCCAGGCGGAACGCCTCGCGAGCAATAACTTCCGATACACCTTCCATTTCGTAAAGCACTCGACCTGGCTGAATCTGGGCCACCCAATATTCCACGTTACCCTTACCCTTACCCTGACGTACTTCCAGGGGCTTGGTGGTAATGGGCTTATCCGGGAAAATCCGAATCCAGATCTTGCCACCACGCTTCACGTGACGGGTCATGGCACGACGAGCCGCTTCGATCTGGCGAGCAGTAATACGCCCGCGGCCAACGGCTTTCAGTCCAAACTCACCGAAAGAGACAGAGCCTCCACGGTTAGCGATACCACGATTACGTCCCTTGAACTGTTTGCGGAATTTCGTCCGCTTAGGCTGCATCATGCCCGTTACTCCTACTTGCCAGCCTGTTCGGCAGCGGCAGCACCGCTCGTTTCAAGGCTTTCAAAAACCTCTCCACGGAACACCCAAACTTTTACACCAATGATTCCGTAAGTCGTCTTCGCCTCAGCAAAGCCGTAGTCAATCTCGGCACGGAAAGTGTGCAGGGGAACCCGACCTTCGCGGTACCATTCCGACCTGGCAATTTCAGCGCCGTTCAGACGACCGCCAACCTTGACCTTGATACCCTCGGCACCGGCGCGCATGGTGTTCTGCACCGAGCGCTTCATCGCACGGCGGAACATCACACGACGCTCCAGCTGCTGGGCCAGACTCTCGGCTACCAACTGGGCATCCAGTTCAGGCTTACGAATCTCTGCAACATTGATACGCACATCAACCAGGGGCATCTTGAGCAAGCGAGCCACTTCGGTACGCAGCTTTTCAATGTCCTCACCCTTCTTGCCGATCACCACACCCGGACGAGCCGTGTGCACAGTGATCTGAGCCTTCTTGGCCGGGCGCTCAATATGAATCCTGCTCACCGAAGCTTCTGCAAGCTTCTTCTTCAGGTATTCGCGAACAACAAAATCAGTTTCTACATGACCGGGGAAGGTGCGCTTGTCGGCGTACCATTTCGACGACCAGTCCCGGGTGATTCCCAGGCGGATACCGATTGGATTTACTTTCTGACCCATCGTGGCCTCTCTTACTGGTCCGAAACCAACACGGTGATGTGGCTGTTACGCTTGATAATCCGCGCACCGCGACCCTTGGCACGCGCCCGGAAACGGCGCAGCGAGGGAGCTTCATCCACAAAAATCGTGCTTACTTTTAATTCATCAACGTCAGCACCGTGATTGTGTTCTGCGTTGGCAATTGCCGACTCCAGAACTTTCTTCACGATATGCGCAGCCTTTTTCGGGCTAAACGCCAGTGTCTGCAGCGCACTACCCACACCCTGTCCGCGGACCTGGTCCGCAACGAGGCGGCATTTCTGGGGGGAAATGCGCGCGTATTTCAATTTCGCGGCTACTTCCATGGTAAGTGCTCCTACTTAGACTTCTTGTCAGCAGCGTGACCTTTAAAGGTACGCGTGATGGCAAATTCACCGAGTTTATGTCCTACCATGTTCTCGGAAACCAACACGGGTACGTGCTGGCGGCCGTTATGAACAGCAATAGTCAAACCCACCATTTCCGGGGAAACCATTGAACGCCGAGACCAGGTCTTGATCGGGCGGCGATCGTTACTCTCTACAGCGGCCTGCACCTTTTTAATGAGGTGCGAGTCGATGAAAGGACCTTTTTTAACCGAACGAGGCACAGTCTTTCTCCCGCTTACTTCTTGTGACGCCGGCGAACAATAAACGCATCAGTGCGCTTGTTCGAGCGAGTCTTGTAACCCTTAGTGGGCGTACCCCAGGGGCTGACCGGATGACGTCCACCCGAAGTCTTGCCCTCACCACCACCATGCGGGTGATCGATGGGGTTCATGGCCACACCACGAACGGTGGGTCGTACACCGCGCCAACGCTTGGCACCGGCTTTACCCAACTTCTGCAAGTTGTGCTCCATGTTGCCGACTTCACCAATGGTGGCTCGACATTCAGTGTGCACCTTGCGCATTTCACCTGAACGCAGACGCAACGTTGCGTACGTTCCCTCACGAGCAACGATCTGCACGCTTGCGCCGGCGCTTCGTGCGATCTGACCACCCTTACCGGGCTTCATCTCGATGTTGTGCACCTGGGTACCAACCGGAATGCTGCGCAAAGGCAGAGCATTACCCGGCTTGATCGGAGCTCCGCTGCCGGAGATCACTTCCATGCCCGAGGCTGCACCACGCGGGGCCAGGATGTAGCGACGTTCACCGTCTGCATACAGGACCAGGGCCAGGTTGGCGCTGCGGTTAGGATCGTATTCGATACGCTCAATGCGACCGACGATCCCATCCTTGTTTCTCTTAAAATCAACAATGCGGTAACGACGCTTGTGACCACCACCCTTGTGACGGGTAGTAATACGACCAGCGTTGTTGCGGCCGCCCGTGGACTTGCGAGTCGCCAGCAGCGGGCCGTAAGGCTCGCCCTTGTGCAGGTCATCTCGCTTGACCTCGACAACAAACCGGCGTCCGGCAGACGTTGGTTTTGCTTTGTGCAGATATGCCATTTCAGTAGCTCTCTAGTTCCGCTGGTCGCTTATTCGGCGCCCATGAAATCAATATCCTGACCTTCAGCCAGACGAACATAGGCCTTCTTCCAGTCGGAACGCTTACCCTGATGTCCACCAAAACGCTTGCGCTTACCAATCTGGTTCAGAACCTGAACGTTCTGCACCTTGACTTCGAACATCAGCTCTACAGCCTGGCGAATCTCAGCCTTGGTGGCGTCTTTGCGTACTTTGAAGATGATCTGGTTGCTTTGTTCCGCAGCGGCCGTGCTCTTTTCAGAAACATGGGGGCCGAGCAGGACAGTCATTAATCTTTCCTTGCTCATGCCAATCTCTCCTCAACGCGCTTGACCGCAGGTACGGTAATCAGCACATGCTCAAAACGGGCAAGACTCACCGGGTCAACACCGGTTGCCTCGATTACTTCGACGTGAGGCAGGTTGCGGGAAGCCAGGAAAAGCTTCTCGTCAAAACCTTCAACGACGATCAGCACACTCTTCAGGCCCAAATCCTTGAGCTTGACAGCCAACTGCTTGGTCTTCGGCTCATCAACGCCGAATTCCTCAACAACCAGCAAGCGCTCCTGGCGAACCAGCTCGGAGAACATCGACTGCATGGCGGCGCGGTACATCTTGCGATTGACCTTCTGGCCATAATCGCGAGGCTGCGCGGCAAAGGCACGACCACCACCAACCCAGATCGGGCTGCGGATGGTGCCAGCGCGAGCACGACCGGTGCCTTTCTGACGCCAGGGCTTGATGCCACCGCCTCTGACAGCGGCGCGGTTCTTCTGAGCCTTGGTCCCTGAACGTGTCTGCGCCATGTAGGCGGTCACGACCTGGTGAACCAGCGCTTCGTTAAATTCTTTACCAAAGGCGGCTTCAGATACTTCGACCTGGCCTCCGGCACCATGTAACTTGAGGGTCATGGCCATGGGTTAGCTCTCCGACTTCGGCTGGCGGGCTTTCACTGCGGAACGAATGATCACGCTGCCGCCCTTGGAGCCCGGTACCGCTCCCTTCACCAGAATCAGGCTGCGCTCAGCATCAACCCTGACAACCTCAAGGTTCTCAGCGGTGACACGAACGTTACCCATGTGTCCGGCCATCTTCTTGCCCTTGAACACACGGCCCGGGGTCTGGTTCTGACCGATAGAACCGGGGGCGCGATGGGAAAGAGAGTTACCGTGAGTGGCGTCCTGCATGCTGAAGTTGTGCCGCTTCACACCACCGGCGAAACCCTTACCAATGGAAGTGCCGATCACGTCAACAATCTGCCCTGATTCGAACAAATCAACGGTAATAGCGCTGCCAACTTCCAGATCTGCGCCTTCTTCGGCTGCCAGGCGGAATTCACGCAAGCCACGACCTGGCTCTGCGTTCGCCTTGGCAAAATGGCCAATTTCCGGCTTGCTCAGACGGGAAGGCTTCACCGCACCGGAGGTCACCTGGATAGCGCGATAACCATCGCACTCTTCGGTTTTTACCTGCGTAACACGGTTGGGTAGAGCCTCGATCACGGTAACCGGGATTGACTCACCGGCATCCGTAAACACGCGGGTCATACCGCATTTGCGGCCCACTAGACCAATTGCCATCTTTTCTATCCTCGTAACACCACGTCGACTTCGATTGGCCAACGTTGCAACTAAGTTTTCAGACCCGATCTATAAAAAAGGCCGTTTTTAACGACCTGGTGCCTGCAAAAGGCCCACAATCTGGTCCGAGACTTGAAACTCAAGGCCCGACGCAGGTTATTCCCGCACCGGGCCTAAAAGAGCCGAAAATTATAACACTGATTTTTATCCTGTCCAGCACCAATTCGGTGCTTTTTCGAACTAATTCAGCTTGATCTGAACATCAACACCAGCGGGAAGCTCAAGCTTCATCAGGGCGTCAACGGTCTTATCGGTGGGATCCACAATATCCATAAGGCGTTTGTGGGTCCGGAGTTCGTACTGATCCCGCGCGTCTTTGTTGACGTGGGGAGAAATCAGGATAGTGAACCGCTCCATCTTGGTGGGCAGCGGAATCGGACCACGCACCTGGGCGCCAGTGCGCCGGGCAGTTTCTACGATTTCACGCGCTGAGGTATCAATCAGTCGGTGATCGAAAGCCTTCAGGCGAATGCGAATAGTCTGATTGGTGGCCATTGGACCTGCTCCTAGTACCCCCAGAGGGGCCGTCCCACCCGGGACGTGATTCGTTCGTTAATACTCACAACCGGAAACGACTCCAGCTGGATTCTATTTAATCTTGTTTCGAATCGAATGGCGGGCCGACCAACCGGCCTACCCGCCTTCCGGATTCTGTCTTATTCGATGATCTTGGCAACCACGCCGGCGCCAACGGTACGGCCACCTTCACGGATTGCAAAACGCAGACCATCTTCCATGGCGATCGGCGCAATCAGCTCAACCTTCATCTGAATGTTATCGCCAGGCATCACCATCTCAACACCCTCAGGCATCTCAACCGCACCGGTTACGTCGGTGGTACGGAAGTAAAACTGAGGACGGTAGCCCTTGAAGAACGGAGTGTGACGACCGCCTTCTTCCTTGGTCAGAATGTAAACCTCGGCTTCAAACTTGGTGTGCGGGGTGATCGATCCGGGCTTGGCCAGAACCTGACCACGCTCAACATCATCACGCTTGGTGCCACGCAGCAACACGCCTACGTTGTCACCAGCCTGACCCTGGTCAAGCAGCTTGCGGAACATCTCAACACCGGTGCAGATGGTCTTGGTGGTGTCATGGATACCCACAATCGCCACTTCCTCGCCAACCTTCACAATGCCGCGCTCGATACGACCGGTCACCACCGTGCCACGACCAGAGATCGAGAACACATCTTCAATCGGCATCAGGAACGCACCGTCAATCGCACGCTCCGGCTCGGGAATGTAGCTGTCCATGGCTTCGATCAGCTTGATCACCGACGGAACACCAATCTCGCTCTCATCGCCTTCAAAGGCCTTCAGCGCAGAACCGGTCACAATCGGGGTGTCATCACCAGGGAACTCGTAGGTGGACAGCAGCTCGCGCACTTCCATCTCCACCAGCTCAAGCAACTCGGCATCGTCAACCATGTCCGCCTTGTTCAGGTAGACAACGATGTACGGCACACCAACCTGACGGGCAAGCAAAATGTGCTCACGGGTCTGGGGCATGGGACCGTCAGCGGCCGACACAACCAGAATCGCGCCGTCCATCTGGGCAGCACCGGTGATCATGTTCTTCACATAGTCAGCATGCCCGGGGCAGTCAACATGGGCGTAGTGACGCACGTCACTTTCGTATTCCACGTGAGCCGTCGCAATCGTGATACCACGCGCCTTCTCTTCAGGTGCGTTATCAATCTGATCGTACGCACGAACCTCACCACCATGCTTCTCAGCCATGACCTTGGTCAGCGCTGCTGTCAGCGTAGTCTTGCCATGATCCACGTGACCGATCGTTCCCACGTTCACATGGGGCTTTGTACGTTGAAATTTCTCTTTCGACACCTTTCTATACCTCAGTCAAAAGCTTAATCAGGAAGCTTTTTTGATAATTGAATCTGCAACGCTGTTGGGCACTTCGTTGTACTTCAGGAATTCCATGGAGTACGTGGCGCGACCCTGGCTCATGGACCGTAAATCGGTCGCGTAGCCAAACATTTCGGACAATGGGACCTCAGCCTGGATGGTCTTGCCTGACGGAGTGTCTTCCATACCCTGGGGAAGACCACGGCGACGATTAAGATCGCCCATGACATCACCCATGTAATCCTCAGGGGTGACAACCTCAACCTTCATGATGGGCTCAAGCAATACCGGCTTGGCTCTCGCCATAGCCGCCTTGAATGCCATGGAACCGGCAATCTTGAACGCCATTTCACTGGAGTCAACGTCATGGTATGAGCCATCGTACAAGGTAGCCTTGACATCGACCACCGGGAAGCCGGCGAGCACGCCGTTGCCCATGGCTTCCTTGATGCCCTTGTCCACCGCGGGAATGTATTCCTTGGGAACAACACCACCAACGATCGCGTTGTCGAACACGTAACCGGTACCGGCTTCGGTCGGACCCAGACGAATCCAGACATGGCCGAACTGACCACGACCACCGGACTGGCGAACGAACTTGCCTTCCTGCTCGACTTCGCTGCGGATCGTTTCGCGGTAAGCAACCTGGGGCTTGCCCACATTGGCTTCTACGTGGAACTCGCGACGCATACGGTCAACGATGATGTCCAGGTGCAACTCGCCCATACCTGAAATAATGGTCTGGCCTGACTCTTCGTCGGTGTGCACGCGGAAAGAAGGATCTTCCTTGGCCAGCTTGGACAGGGCGACGCCCATCTTCTCCTGGTCAGCCTTGGTCTTGGGCTCCACGGCCACAGAGATCACAGGCTCGGGGAATTCCATACGCTCCAGGGTGATCTTTTCCTTGAGGTCACACAGGGTATCACCGGTAGTGACGTCCTTAAGACCCACTGCAGCGGCGATATCTCCGGCACGTACTTCCTTGATTTCTTCCCGGTTATTCGCGTGCATCTGCAGGATACGGCCGATGCGCTCTTTCTTACCCTTCACCGGGTTGTATACGAAATCACCAGAATTCAGTACACCCGAGTACACCCGGAAGAAGGTCAGCGAACCCACGAAAGGATCAGTGGCAATCTTGAACGCCAGCGCTGCAAAAGGCGCTTCGTCGGTGTTCGGACGCGTACCTTCAGACTCGTCGTCCAGGATACCGCGGATAGCAACCACGTCCGCGGGGGACGGAGCCAGTTCGACCACGGCGTCCAGCATGGCCTGTACGCCCTTGTTCTTAAAGGCGGAACCACACAGAACCGGGACAATTTCGTTAGCAATGGTGCGCTTGCGCAGACCTTTCTTGATCTCTGCCGGGCTCAGCTCTTCGCCTTCGAGGTATTTGTTCAGAAGCTCTTCGTTAGCTTCAGCAGCAGCCTCAACCAGCTTCTCGCGATACTCTTTGCACAGATCGACCAGGTCGGCAGGAATTTCCCGCTCCTCGAAGGTCATCCCCTGGTTTTCTTCATTCCAGTAAATGGCCTTCATCTTGATCAGGTCAACCACGCCCTTGAAGTTTTCCTCAGCGCCGATAGCAATCTGCAGGGGCACCGGGTTGGCACCCAGGCGGTCCTTCAACTGCTTAACAACCCGCAGGAAATTGGCGCCGGCGCGGTCCATCTTGTTGATGAATGCCATGCGCGGCACTTTGTATTTATTAGCCTGGCGCCAGACTGTTTCGGACTGGGGCTCAACACCGCCAACCGCACAGAACACTGCTACGGCGCTATCGAGCACTCGCAGGCTACGCTCCACTTCAATGGTGAAGTCAACGTGCCCGGGGGTATCAATAATGTTGATACGGTGCTGTTCGAACTGCTGCTCCATACCGGCCCAGAAACAGGTGGTGGCGGCAGAGGTGATAGTAATACCACGCTCCTGCTCTTGCTCCATCCAGTCCATGGTCGCGGCGCCATCATGCACCTCACCAATCTTGTGAGAAACGCCCGTGTAAAACAGCACGCGCTCCGTGGTGGTGGTCTTACCGGCATCAATGTGAGCCATGATGCCAATATTGCGATAGCGGGAAATTGGGGTCGTGCGTGCCACTTCAAAGTCCTCTTTGATGACTTCGTAACGTCTAGTCTCGGGCCGTTGGGGTTACCAGCGGTAGTGTGCGAATGCCTTGTTGGCTTCGGCCATGCGATGCGTATCTTCACGCTTCTTCACAGCAGCGCCTCTGCTTTCGGCAGCATCCATCAGCTCGTTAGCCAGGCGGTGGGCCATGGACTTCTCGCTGCGTTTGCGGGCCGAATCAATAACCCAACGCATTGCCAGTGTCTGGCGACGGGAAGGACGAACCTCCACCGGCACCTGGTAGGTAGCACCACCAACACGGCGGGACTTCACCTCAACAGCAGGTTTTACGTTTTCAAGGGCTTGTTCCAGCACTTCAAGGGCTCGCGCCGCGTCGCACTTATTGCGCTCGGAGATACGCTCGATAGCACCATAGATGATTTGCTCAGCGACAGACTTTTTGCCGCTGTTCATCACCATGTTCATAAATTTGGCAAGCATCTCACTTCCGAACTTGGGATCGGGCAGGATGAGTCGCTTGGGGGCAGATGTACGTCTTGACATGATAATTCCTCAGGAATTCTTACAGCTCGCGCGGCGGGCCAAATTAGGACTTGGGACGCTTGGCGCCATACTTGGAACGACCTTTGCGGCGATCGCTAACGCCGGCGCAGTCAAGGGTGCCGCGGATGGTGTGATAACGCACACCAGGCAGATCCTTCACACGACCACCACGAATCATGACAACCGAGTGCTCCTGCAAGTTATGGCCCTCACCACCAATGTAGCTGGATACTTCGAAGCCATTGGTAAGACGGACACGAGCCACCTTGCGCAAAGCCGAATTCGGCTTCTTCGGTGTAGTGGTGTACACACGAGTGCAAACGCCACGCTTCTGCGGGCATGCCGCCAAAGCCGGCACAGTGCTCTTTTCCTTCTTCGACTTGCGCGGTTTCCGCACCAGCTGATTAACAGTTGCCATAAGATCTACTTCTTGCTCAGTCAAATTGTTGGCTTTGGGAAATGGTGACCATACTTAGCCGTTCCCAGAGCAGAACCGGGTCGTCAACCCAATGACGACCCGGACTCATATATTCCGCCAGTCTACAACGCGGGCGGGTGATTTACGCCCGGTCGAGATAAAGACCGAGCATTTTATTTTGGTGAGGCCCCCCTGTCAACGTCAGGAGGCGCAACCAAATGGTGCCAGCACAAAAAAACCGGGGGTGGGACCGCTGGCGGCCCCACCCCCGGAGCCTTTTGGCTATTCTTCCTCGGTAACCCCGAGAGCTTCTTCGGCTTCGGCTTCGGCTGCCTGGGCAGCCTCAGCTGCTGCTGCAGCCTCGGTCTCAGCCGCCAGGGTACGGAATTCCTCAGCCATCCGGTCTTCGTGAGTACGACGACGTTCGGCATGGTAGGAGAAACCGGTACCAGCCGGAATAAGTCGGCCGACGATGACATTTTCCTTCAGACCGCGCAGATCATCCCGCAAACCGCGTACTGCAGCCTCGGTAAGAACCCTGGTGGTTTCCTGGAACGATGCCGCCGAGATGAACGATTCGGTAGCCAGAGAAGCCTTGGTGATACCCAGCAACAGCGGAGCAAAGGTCGCCCCGTCCTTGCCAGCGCTCTGCACCGCCTCGTTGGCTTCCTGAACCCGCGCACGATCCAGCTGCTCACCACGCAAGAAGCGGGAATCACCGGGTGAGGTGATTTCAATCTTGCGCAGCATCTGGCGGATGATCACCTCGATGTGCTTGTCGTTAATCTTCACGCCCTGCAGACGGTAGACGTCCTGGATCTCGCGAACCAGGTAATCAGCCAGTTCTTCGGCTCCGCGCAAGCGCAGGATGTCATGAGGATTGAGCTCGCCGTCAGCGATAATTTCGCCACGAACGACCTGCTCACCCTCAAACACGTTAAGGCGAACCCACTTCGGAATCAGCACTTCGTAGGTCGAATCTTCGCTGGTGATTACCAGGCGAACCTTGCCCTTGGTTTCCTTGCCGAAGCTGATGGTACCCGAATGCTCAGCCAAAATAGCCGATTCCTTGGGCTTCCGGGCTTCGAACAAGTCAGCAACCCGGGGCAAACCACCGGTGATATCACGAGTCTTCGAAGATTCCTGCGGGATACGTGCAATAACGTCACCCAGGGTCACCTTGTCGCCATCATCCAGACTGATGATCGCGCCAGTAGGCAGAGTGTAAACCGCGGGAATCTCGGTATTGGCGAAGAAGATGGGCTTGCCCTTGGCATCCACCAGTTTGGCCACCGGGCGCTGATCCTTACCTCCAGCACCGCGCTGCTTGGGATCAAGCACCACAATACTGCTCAGGCCCGTGATGTCGTCGACCTGGCGAGAAACGGTAACACCGTCCTCAAAGTCTTCGAATCTCACGACACCTGATACTTCGGTCACAACCGGATGGGTGTGCGGATCCCAGGTCGCGACGACCTGGCCCGATTTAACCTCGGCACCGTCTTCTACCAGGATGGTGGCGCCATAAGGCACCTTGTAACGCTCGCGCTCGCGACCGAACTCATCCATGACACCCATCTCACCGGAGCGAGACACTGCAACCCAGTGACCCTTCTCATGGTGGACCATCTTGATGTTGTGCAGACGCAATACGCCACTGCCCTTGATTTCCACGCTGTTCACAGCCGCGGAACGGGATGCAGCACCACCAATATGGAAGGTACGCATGGTCAACTGGGTACCCGGCTCACCAATTGACTGGGCAGCAATAACGCCGACCGCCTCGCCAATATTGATGCGATTACCACGCGCCAGATCACGGCCATAGCACTGCGCACACACACCGTAGCGCGTGTTACAAGCGATGGGTGAACGCACATGGACCTGGTCCACACTGGCCTCTTCCAGCTTGCGAACCCAAAGCTCGTCGAGCAGGGTGCCGGCCTCAACCAGGACTTCGTCGGTGCCCGGACGCAACAGATCCGTAGCAACTACACGACCGAGCACACGCTCGCGCAAGGGCTCAACCACGTCGCCGCCTTCAACCAGCGGGGTCATGATCAGACCTTCTTCGGCGCCACAATCGATCTCGGTAACCACCAGATCCTGTGCCACGTCGACCAGGCGACGGGTCAGGTAACCGGAGTTAGCCGTCTTCAACGCGGTATCAGCCAGGCCCTTACGAGCACCGTGAGTCGAGATGAAGTACTGCAGAACATTCAGGCCTTCGCGGAAGTTTGCAGTAATCGGGGTCTCGATGATGGAGCCATCGGGCTTGGCCATCAGGCCACGCATACCGGCAAGCTGACGAATCTGTGCAGCAGAGCCTCGAGCACCGGAGTCGGCCATCATGTAGATGGAGTTAAAGGACTCCTGCTCAACCATTTTGCCTTTCGCATCAGCCACCATTTCGGCACCGAGCATATCCATCATGGCCTTGGCCACCTGCTCGTTGGTACGCGACCAGATATCCACAACCTTATTGTAGCGCTCGCCGTTGGTCACAAGACCGGAGGAATACTGGTCCTGGATTTCCTTAACTTCACGCTCCGCACGTTCCAGAATCTTACCCTTCTCTTCCGGCACGACCATGTCATCGGCGGCGATAGAAGCACCTGCGCGGGTAGCGTAACGGAAACCCGTGTACATCAGCTGGTCAGCAAACACCACGGTCTCTTTCAAACCAACCTTGCGGTAGCATTCGTTCACTACGTTCGAAATGGCCTTCTTGCTCATGGCGTGATTTACAAGCTCGAAAGGCAGGCCCTTCGGCAGAATCTCGGACAGCAATGCGCGACCGGTAGTAGTGCTGATCAAACTGGTGCTTTCATGCATTTCACCAGACTCATCCAGCACGTTCTGATTGATACGTACCTTGATCCGGGCCTGCAGATGCAGGCTCCGGCTCTCGTAGGCACGGTGCACTTCGGCCACGTCAGAGAACAACATGCCTTCGCCCTGGGCGTTAACACGCTCGCGAGTCATGTAGTACAGACCCAGCACCACGTCCTGTGAGGGGACAATGATGGGCTCGCCGTTTGCCGGGGACAGAATGTTGTTCGAAGACATCATCAACGCACGGGCCTCAAGCTGGGCTTCCAGCGAAAGGGGCACGTGAACAGCCATCTGATCACCGTCAAAGTCAGCGTTGAACGCTGTACAGACCAGCGGATGCAGCTGAATGGCCTTGCCTTCAATCAACACGGGCTCAAATGCCTGGATACCCAAACGATGCAGGGTGGGCGCACGGTTCAACATGACCGGATGCTCACGAATCACCTGCTCCAGGATATCCCAGACCTCGGGACCCTCGCGCTCAACCAGGCGCTTGGCAGCCTTAATGGTGGCCGCTTCGCCGCGCAGCTGAAGCTTGGAGAAAATAAAGGGCTTGAACAATTCCAGCGCCATCTTCTTGGGAAGACCACACTGGTGCAGCTTCAGGGCCGGGCCTACCACGATCACTGAACGACCGGAGTAATCCACTCGCTTACCCAGCAAGTTCTGGCGGAAGCGACCCTGCTTACCCTTGATCATGTCAGCCAGTGACTTCAGCGGACGCTTGTTGGTGCCGGTAATGGCACGACCACGTCGACCGTTATCCAGCAAGGCATCTACCGATTCCTGCAGCATGCGCTTTTCGTTGCGCACGATGATGTCCGGAGCATTTAGCTCCAGCAAACGACGCAGGCGGTTATTACGGTTGATTACCCGACGATACAGATCGTTCAGATCGGAGGTCGCAAAGCGGCCGCCATCCAGGGGCACCAGGGGACGCAGGTCCGGCGGCAACACAGGCAGCACCGTCAACACCATCCATTCCGGGCGGTTGTCAGATTCCTGGAAAGATTCCAGCAACTTCAGTCGCTTGGACAGACGCTTGATCTTGGTGTCTGAGTTGGTTCCGGCAATGTCCTCGCGAACCTTGAGGATTTCCGAGCCCAGGTCGATGGTGCGCAGCAGTTCGTAAACAGCCTCCGCGCCCATGCGGGCATCAAACTCGTCACCGTGCTCTTCGATGGCCTCAAGATAGGCTTCATCAGACAGCAGCTGGCCACGCTCCATTTCGGCGGTCATGCCGGGCTCGACGACCACAAAGGCCTCGAAATACAACACCCGCTCAATTTCGCGCAGGGTCATATCCAGAAGCAAACCGATACGGGACGGAAGCGACTTCAGAAACCAGATATGGGCGACCGGGCTTGCCAGGTCAATATGCGCCATGCGCTCGCGGCGGACCTTGGACTGGGTCACTTCCACGCCACACTTCTCACACACCACACCGCGGTGCTTGAGACGCTTGTACTTACCGCAGAGACACTCGTAGTCCTTTACGGGACCAAAGATCTTGGCGCAGAACAGACCGTCGCGTTCAGGTTTGAACGTACGGTAGTTAATGGTCTCCGGCTTTTTAACTTCGCCAAAGGACCATGACCGAATCATGTCTGGCGAAGCCAGCTTGATCCGAATCGCGTCAAAGTCTTCCTCGGGGGTCGACTGCTTAAATATATTCAGAAACTCTTTCATCGTGCCACCTGCCTGTTGCGGCTTTCGATTTGTGGAAGGACCAGACCCGGAGGCCTAGTCCTGCTCCAACTCGATGTTGATACCCAGGGACCTGATTTCCTTCACCAACACATTGAAGGATTCGGGCATACCTGCGCTCATCTCGTGAGTGCCGTCCACAATGTTCTTATACATTCTGGTTCTGCCCTGGACGTCATCAGACTTGACCGTCAGCATTTCCTGCAAGGTGTAGGAAGCGCCATAAGCCTCGAGTGCCCAGACCTCCATCTCACCGAAGCGCTGACCACCGAACTGGGCTTTACCACCCAACGGCTGCTGCGTAACCAGACTGTACGGACCGGTTGAACGTGCATGCATCTTGTCATCCACCAGGTGGTTGAGCTTCAGCATGTACATGTAGCCGACAGTCACCGGGCGATCGAAAGCCTCGCCGGTACGGCCATCATTTAGCGTTGTTTGACCCGAAGTCGGCAATCCAGCCAGCTCCAGCATCGCCTTGATTTCAGCTTCATCGGCACCGTCAAACACCGGCGTAGCCATCGGCACGCCGTTTCGAAGGTTGCCAGCAAGTTCCATCAACTCGTCCTCAGTCAGAGAATCGAGATCTTCAGACTTGCCGCCCGACTTGTTGTAGACCTTATCAAGGAAACCGCGAAGCTCCTCTGCCTTGGCCTGCCTGTCCAGCATCTCGCCGATGCGATGACCCAGCCCCTTGGCTGCCCATCCCAGGTGAGTCTCCAACACCTGGCCCACGTTCATACGTGAAGGCACACCCAACGGGTTCAACACGATATCCACGGGCGTGCCATCTTCGGTATAAGGCATGTCCTCAACCGGAACGATGGTGGAAATAACGCCCTTGTTACCATGACGACCGGCCATCTTGTCACCGGGCTGTACGCGACGCTTAACGGCCAGGTAAACCTTGACCATCTTCAGTACGCCGGGAGCAAGTTCATCACCAGCGGTGATTTTCTTCTTCTTCTCCTCGTAGCGAACTTCAAACTCTTCGCGCATGGCCTTGATACGTTCCTCGGCCTGCTCAAGCTGAGAACTCACGTCCTCGTTGCGCATCCTCACCTTGAACCACTGCTCACGGGGAAGGCTGTCAAGGTACGCTTCGGTCACCTTGTTGCCAGCCTTGAGCTTCTCGGGGCCTCCATCGGCCAGCTTACCGATCAGCATGCGTTTCACACGCTGATAGATATCGGCTTCCAGGATGCGGCGGGTGTCATCCAGATCCTTGCGAACGCTGGCCAACTCGTCAGCCTCAACGGAAAGCGCTCTTGAGTCCTTGTCCACACCGTCACGGGTGAATACGCGAACGTCAATCACGGTACCGTCCATTCCCGGGGGAACGCGCAGGGACGTATCTTTCACGTCCGATGCCTTCTCGCCGAAAATAGCCCTCAGCAATTTTTCTTCCGGGGTCAGCTGGGTCTCGCCCTTGGGCGTAACCTTACCAACCAGGATGTCGCCCGCGTGGACTTCGGCGCCGATGTAGGCGATACCCGACTCGTCGAGCTTGCCTAGCGCGCTGTCGCCAACGTTGGGAATATCAGAGGTGACTTCTTCCGAACCAAGCTTGGTGTCGCGAGCAACACAGGTCAGCTCTTCGATATGAATGGTGGTAAAACGATCTTCCTGCACCACTCGCTCGGAGATGAGAATCGAATCCTCAAAGTTGTAGCCGTTCCAGGGCATAAACGCGACCAGCAGGTTCTGACCCAGGGCCAACTCACCAAGGTGAGTTGAAGGTCCGTCAGCCAGAACGTCACCGCGGGCGATCAGGTTACCGGCCTTCACCAGCGGGCGCTGGTTGATGCAGGTGTTCTGATTCGATCGGGTGTACTTGGTCAGGTTGTAGATATCCACACCGGACTCTACCGCCATGGCCTCGTCATCATTCACACGGATGACGATGCGCGAGGCATCAACCGAATCAACGATACCGCCACGAGCAGCAATTACGGTCACACCGGAGTCGATCGCCACAGCCCTTTCCATACCGGTACCCACCAAGGGGGTTTCGGCACGCAGAGTGGGAACTGCCTGGCGCTGCATGTTCGATCCCATCAGCGCACGGTTGGCGTCATCGTGTTCCAGGAACGGAATCAGCGAGGCAGCTACCGATACAATCTGCTTGGGACTCACGTCCATGTAGTTGATTTCGCCCGGCGGCAGCATGGTGAATTCATTCTGATGACGGCAGGAAACCAGCTCGTCCTCAAAGGCACCCTTGGCATTCAGATCGGCGTTTGCCTGGGCGATCACATACTGGCCTTCCTCGATGGCCGACAGGTATTCGATCTTCTCGGTGACCTTGCCGTTCTCAACCTTGCGATATGGGGTTTCCATAAACCCGTAATCGTTAGTCCGTGCATAAACTGCCAGCGAGTTGATCAAACCAATGTTCGGGCCTTCAGGGGTCTCAATCGGGCATACACGACCGTAATGGGTCGGGTGCACATCCCGCACTTCGAAGCCTGCACGTTCGCGGGTCAGACCACCGGGGCCCAAGGCCGAAATACGACGCTTATGGGTAACCTCGGAAAGCGGGTTGTTCTGATCCATAAACTGCGACAACTGGGAGGAACCAAAGAATTCCTTCACAGCGGCTGCTACCGGCTTGGCATTGATCATTTCCTGGGGCATCAGGCCCTCGGATTCAGCCAGGGTCAGACGTTCCTTCACCGCTCTTTCCACACGGACCAGGCCGATACGGAATGAGTTCTCGGCCATTTCGCCAACGCTACGTACGCGGCGGTTGCCAAGGTGATCGATATCATCGACCGTGCCGTTGCCATCACGAATTGCACACAAGGTCTTCAGCACATCAATGATGTCCGATACGCTTTCCCCATGCTGCTCGAACAAGGTTTTGGCGAATTCGTCCTTGCGACCATTGAAGTAGACGCCATCGTAGAGCACGCCCGGTCCGATAATCTCGTCACGATAGACGCGACGGTTGAACTTCATTCGCCCCACGGCGGACAAATCGTAACGCTCGTGGTTGAAGAACAGATTGTGGAACAGGTTTTCGGCCGCTTCCTTGGTGGGCGGCTCGCCCGGACGCATCATGCGGTAAATCTCAACCAACGCCTCCAGCGGCGTCCGGGTGTTATCGATACGCAGGCTGTTGGAGAGGTAGGGACCACGATCCAGGTCGTTCACGTAAAGGGTGCTGATTTCGCCAACACCCATTTCGACCATTTTCTCCACCAACTCGGTAGTCAGCTCTTCATTGGCCTCAGCCAGAACTTCGCCACTGTCGGTATCCACAACGTCGTGAGCCAGGATCTTGCCAACCAGGTAATCGACAGGCACATCCAGCTGGGTCAAGCCGGCACTTGCGATGTCGCGCACGTGACGAGCGGTAATGCGGCGGCCTTCCTCAACGATAACCTTGCGGCCAATCTTGATATCAAAGACAGCGCTTTCACCCTTCAGCCGTTCAGGCACCAGGTCAAGCTTGATACCCTTCTTGGAAATGCGGAACACATTCTTCTCAAAGAAGATGTCCAGCATCTGCTGATTGGTGTAACCCAGGGCGCGCAGGATGACGCTCACCGGCAGCTTGCGGCGGCGGTCAATACGAGCAAACAACGCATCCTTGGGATCGAACTCGAAGTCCAACCAGGATCCGCGGTAGGGGATCACGCGGGCGGAGAACAACAACTTCCCGGAGGAATGGCTCTTGCCCTTGTCGTGGTCAAAGAACACACCCGGTGAACGGTGCAACTGAGACACGATGACACGCTCGGTACCATTGATTACAAAGGTGCCGTTTTCGGTCATCAACGGTAATTCGCCCAGGTACACTTCCTGTTCGCGAACATCCTTAATGGGCTTGTTGGCCCCGGAAACTTCACGATCAAAAATGACCAGGCGGACCTTTACGCGCAAAGGCGCCGAATAGGTCAGCCCACGGATCTGGCATTCCTTAACGTCGAATACTGGATCACAGAGACGGTAGCTTACATATTCAAGCTGCGCGTTTCCGGAGTAACTAATGATGGGAAACACGGACTTAAACGCCGCATGCAACCCCACATCTTCTCTATTCTCAACGGTTTTATCCGCCTGAAGAAATGATCGATATGAGTCAAGCTGGATCGCCAGCAGGTAAGGCACATCCAGGATACTCGGCCTTTTGCCGAAGTCCTTACGGATGCGCTTCTTCTCAGTGAACGAATACGCCATCTGGTCCACCCTCGTTCCGGACTAGTGTTCAAAGCGCCTCGATCTTGTGATCGGGACGGGATTCCGCAAATTACGAAACCACTAAATTCAAGCGGCAAAAGGCCGGCGACTATTCGTCGCCAGCCCTCGCCTGGTACAGCGGGCTGTGCCCCTGCATCGGGTCTTACTTGACCTCGACGGAAGCGCCAGCCTCTTCAAGCTGCTTCTTTACATCAGCAGCTTCATCCTTTGACACGCCTTCTTTAACGGTCGCAGGAGCGCCTTCAACCATGTCTTTGGCTTCTTTCAAACCAAGACCGGTCAGGGCACGGATAACCTTGATCACGGACACTTTGTTTGCGCCGAAACTGGTCATTACCACGTCAAACTCAGTCTTCTCTTCAACAGCAGCGCCGGCATCGGCACCACCAGCTGCGGCCACGGCCACAGGAGCAGCGGCAGAAACGCCCCATGCTTCTTCAAGAGACTTAACCAGTTCAACAACTTCCATCACGCTCTTTTCGCTAAGAGCTTTAATCAGATCTTCATTGGAAATAGACATTTCTAACTCCTAAAATGCTTACTACCCGAGTAATAAAAAATAAGTTCGTGCCTCGAAGGCGTTTATGCTGCTTGCTTTTCACCGTATGCCGCCAGAGTACGAACCAACATGGCAGAAGGTTCTGCCAGGGTACGCACCAACTGGGAAGCAGGTGCCTGGAACACGCCGAGCAATATTGCGCGAGCCTGATCCAGAGTCGGCAAGCTGGCCAGCCGTTCCAGGTCGGAGGCAGGATAAACCCGCCCACCTACTGCAACTGCGGTAGTAACCAGCTTGTCGTTTTCCTTGGCGAAATCCTTTACCACCCTAGCGGCGGAACCGGGATCTTCCGTAGAAAACACAAGGACCAAAGGTCCCTGCAGCACTTCCTTGAGACATTCGAACTCGGTACCTTCGATTGCTCTTTTCGCCAGGGTGTTCTTAACCACTTTGACGTAAACGCCTTGTTCACGAGCCTTGGCTCGGAATTCGGTCATCTGTGTCACGGTCAAGCCGGAATACTCCGCCGCAACCGCCGACAATGCTGTCGATGCAGTAGCGTTCACCTCGGCGACAAGCGCTTTCTTGTCTTCGAGTCTGAGTGCCATTCAATCCTCCTGGTCTAATAGTCAACCAGAAACCAAGGTTTCCACATCCATAAGGAAACCGCCCTTTCGATGGTGACCGTTACCAGGCGAACTGACTCGGGTAACACCATCTGCGCAGGCCAATCCTTTCGGATTCCAATTAAGGCCTCGAACCATCCTGGAACGAAGCCACCTGCGGTCTTTGATGTAACGCAATCCTTTGCGACAACAACAATGATCCAAAATCGTTAATCCGACCTTTCACATTATTGCCGTGCTCTACTTCCTAAAAATTCAAACTACCTTGATCCACTGAAACGCCCGGGCCCATGGTGGTGGACACGGTCAAACGCTTCAGATAAACACCCTTGGAACTTGCGGGCTTAGCCTTGACCAGCGCGGTCAGCAGCGACTGCAGGTTTTCACGCAGCGCGTCGACTTCGAACTTGACGTTGCCGATTGAGCAATGAACGATGCCGGCCTTGTCGGCTCGGTACCGAACCTGGCCACTCTTGGCATTATTCACAGCTGTCGCGACATCAGCGGTCACAGTGCCTACCTTGGGGTTAGGCATCAGGCCACGCGGACCCAGGATCTGACCCAGCTTGCCAACAACGCGCATGGCGTCGGGAGTGGCAATAACTACGTCAAAGTCCAGCTGTCCAGCCTGCACCTGCTCGGCAAGGTCGTCAAAACCGACCACGTCAGCACCTGCGGCCAGGGCCTTCTCAGCGTTCTCACCCTGGGCGAATACAGCCACACGCACCGTTTTGCCGGTACCGTTGGGAAGCACGGTGGAACCACGTACGACCTGGTCTGACTTACGCGCGTCAATACCCAGATTCACTGCCACATCAATGGATTCAACGAACTTGGCGCTTGCCAGCTCTTTCAGCAGACCCAAGGCCTCATCGGCAGAATAAATCTTGCCGGCTTCCAGCTTTTCGCGGAAGGTCTTCTGTCTTTTGGTAACTTTGGCCATTAGTTCACACCTTCCGTTTCCAAGCCCATGCTACGAGCACTGCCGGCGATGGTACGCACGGCGGCGTCCATGTCAGCGGCGGTCAGGTCTGCCATCTTGATAGTGGCGATCTCTTCCAACTGGGCGCGGGTGACCTTGCCAACCTTGCGGGTGTTGGGCTCGCCACTACCCTTGGCAATGCCAGCGGCCTTGCGAAGAAGCACGGCAGCGGGAGGGGTCTTGGTGATAAAGGTGAAGCTGCGATCGCCATAAACGGTGATCACGACCGGAATCGGCATACCCTTTTCAATGCTGTCAGTCTTGGCATTGAAAGCCTTGCAGAATTCCATGATGTTTACGCCATGCTGACCCAGCGCCGGACCTACAGGCGGACTAGGGTTAGCGGCACCGGCGGGCACTTGCAACTTAATGTAGCCCGTAACTTTCTTAGCCATGATATTTCCTCATTTGGGTTCAAACGCCTGTTTAGGGCTCCCCACCATTTCCATTTCGAACCTGCCGGGAAAGTTCCCGACCACGTCCATGTTTTCTAGGGTCAGGTCTTCTCGACTTGACCAAATCCTAGTTCAACCGGCGTGGAGCGACCCAGTATCTGCACCGCCACACGCAATTTGCTCTTGTCGTAATTGACCTCTTCAACCACTCCATTGAAATCGTTGAAGGGACCATCATTGACGCGGACCACTTCGCCCACTTCAAACAATACTTTCGGACGAGGCTTGTCTACGCCCTCTTCCACTCTACGAAGGATGGCATTGGCCTCCTTCTCTGAAATCGGCGCAGGGCGATCCGAGGACCCGCCAATGAAACCAAGTACCCTGGGAACTTCTTTCACCAGGTGCCAGGTGTCGTCGTTCATTTCCATCTGGACCAGTACATAGCCAGGGAAAAACTTGCGCTCGCTACGACGCTTCTGGCCATCGCGCATTTCGACCACTTCCTCGGTGGGAACGAGAATCTCACCAAACTTGTCCTCAAGTCCGGCAAGCCTGGCGCGCTCTCTCAACGATTCAGCGACCTTATACTCGAAATTCGAGTAGGCATGGACCACGTACCAGCGCAACGCCATAAGCCTAGCCTCCCTGGCCGGTCAGCAGACGAGTCGCCCAGAGCAGGAACATGTCCAGCACCCAGAAGAACACGCCCATCACCAGCACAAAAACGATTACCGCCATAGTGGTCTGCATGGTCTCCTGGCGATTAGGCCAGACCATCTTGCGAACCTCTATCCGCGAACCAACGATGAAGTGCCACAGCTCTCTGCCGGGCGTCGTCATCATGGCCGTCGTGAGACCAGCGATAGTGGCAAAAATCACCACAAGCGCCCGAACCACCGAGGGCAGTTCAGGAAAGGAATAAAACGCCACAATGCCGCCAATGATCATCGCAATCGCGACGACTAGGAGCAGCTTGTCAAAGGCGCTGGGACCGGTATCTGTCTTTGCATTCATGTATTTAGACTGCCAAGCCCGACACCGTTTCCGGTGCCGGGCTCTTTATTACGTGGCAGGCCAGGAGGGAATCGAACCCCCAACCTGCGGTTTTGGAGACCGCCGCTCTGCCAATTGAGCTACTGGCCTATAAAGCATTACTGCGACAAACCGATCTTATTCGATGATCTTGGCAACCACGCCGGCGCCAACGGTACGGCCACCTTCACGGATTGCAAAACGCAGACCATCTTCCATGGCGATCGGCGCAATCAGCTCAACCTTCATCTGAATGTTGTCGCCAGGCATCACCATCTCAACACCCTCAGGCATCTCAACCGCACCGGTTACGTCGGTGGTACGGAAGTAAAACTGAGGACGGTAGCCCTTGAAGAACGGAGTGTGACGACCGCCTTCTTCCTTGG